>Ga0102934_1000378_pt1 | contig 29299 bp, 44 predicted proteins | sample SalPonR2_A_D1_MG_FD_78175 | JGI IMG/M metagenome (GOLD analysis project Ga0102934, IMG submission 78175) | Salt pond soil microbial communities from South San Francisco under conditions of wetland restoration - Salt Pond MetaG R2_A_D1_MG | ecosystem: Environmental > Aquatic > Marine > Intertidal... | reverse complement strand
TGTTGTTGTTGTTGTTGTTGTTGTTGTTGTTGTTGTTGTTGTTGTTGTTGTTGTTGTTGTTGTTGTTGTTGTTGTTGTTGTTGTTGTTGTTGTTGTTGTTGTTGTTGTTGTTGTTGTTGTTGTGGCTGTTTTTGTGGTGGTGGTGGTTGTTGTTGTTGTGGTTGTTGTTGTACTTCACCTTGATCTACAACATTCTCGATTTTCCGCGCTATACGAAGCTGCGATTCGACTTTGAGTTTGGTTGACACCGCATGCTGAAATTTTCGGGATAGTCTTTCTTGAGCCTCCACACTATCTCGTAGCGCTGACTCTACACGCTCCTTATCCTGATTTATCATGACTGTTTGTTTCTCCGCAAGTCTTCGAGCCCTGTCGTGAGCATGAAAGAGGTTAAGGACTTAGATTTTTTTATGTGGACGACTTATGCCTGTGATGATTCCATCAGAATTGTCATTTCCTTTAATGATTGAAAAACGTAATTCTCCTTCAGTTTTTGAGAAATGTATACCTCAAAGCCTTTAAGGCGATTTTTCTCTGCTTCTTCGCGTTAAGTTCAGCTAGCTCTGCCTTTTCTTTCAGAGCCTGCATCTCCCCACCTGATATGTGGGGGTCTTTTTGATAGCAAGGAGGCTTGCGTCTAGGCTCCGGCATATTTGTTAGCGTGGAGGATTGATCTTGCGGATTGGTAGTATGAGAAAGCGACAAAAAAGTCGACTTAAGGCGGCGATTACGAGTGACTATACGCATAGGAATGTCTTGGAGGCGAATGTTTTGTGTTAAAGTTCGCAATGACATTGCATATCTCGCCCGGACTCCCAATTTAGGTTTGTTTTCCATAGCCCACATCCCTGTAAGTGTATATACACATTGGCAAAATTACCACATGCGTTTATCGGAGTACGATATGAAAATAGACAAAAGAGGGAGCGTTTGCGGGTTTGATAAACGGCACCGTAGCCGTTAGCGGCCGTTTACTTCCCTGAAGCATTCCTGACTGTGGTCTCGGTAAAAAACATCCCCGAGCTTGAAAATCGACGATTATGTATAACATTTCGTTGTTGTTGGTTTTACAGGTCCAGCATGGAGGATGGCTTCAATCAATTTCTGTCTTCCTTCCTACCGATGCGAGCTTGGCATATTACAGTAAGCCTCCCATCACCATGCAGCCCGTATACCTGCGACATAGTGATACCCAGAACGTCATCCCTGCATATAGGCGACATTAAGGCAGCTTTATTTCATACCTTAGCATTGGCGCCCCAATGTACTGCTTCTGACAGCGGTCCCGTCGCAAAAATGGAGGGGGCCTGGTGTACTTTCTCTGTCGGCCAGCGTCCGAAATTCAACAAGGCTGCCCAACGCACTGACGTAGACACTTTGCTGGCATACGGCTCACAGTGCTATAGATTTATTATTAAATGGCCTGGGTGCGAAGCAGGTATGCACTTGCACGAAGATATTTGTGTGCCTTTTGGACGCCACCATTGGTACTTGGTTCCTCTTTCAGACAGTCTATCCTCGCGCTTCCTCATCCAGATGACGGGAAGAAGGTGAGATCAAATAGGTTAACGATATCTTACCCCAGGTATCATTTTTGCTGAAGGAAAAATCAGCAAGCTTTGATATCATCCAATCTCCCCTCTTACTCCTAAAATAGGATTAAAACTGACGCTTTTGGGAAAGAGTATGTCGCATTCCAGATAGGTGTTAAAAATGGAAATTTAGCTTGGCAACTCAGTAAGAGATTTTCTGAATTTGCGAGCATGCATGGAAAATTTTGCAGGCACCTGGAGCAACGTTTGCAGAAATGGCCGGAGGAATATAGGCATCTTCACGCTTACTTACCGGCACTTCCACCTAGGCTTTGGCATAAATCGGCAGAGAGTCTTGATGGCAGGCAAAAAGATCTGGAGGTTTATCTTCAACGTCTTCTTGACGTCCCTATAGCTACAGAAGATCCGCACGTGTTGGCCTTTTTGGGGATAGTCTCATCCCTGAGCGCGGAGCTTGCATCCCCAAGCGCAGAGTTCAATGCTCACTCCAATGCCATGAAGCAAAGAAAGATTATACATGTGTCTTCTCTCAATGGCGATCTTGAAATGGGTGACATTATACTCTTTCAGTGCGCGCACGCCCTCGCAGGCCTTCAGCGAGGTGTGACACGTGCGGAATGGGATCACGGTATGTACCTTCCGCTTTAAGCGCCCAGCCCGTGAATGTGAAAACCTACCTTGTTGCTTGCTGTGAAGGCATAATAATTGAACATGATTCCTCACCTCCAAATCATCCCAATATAGTGGCTTTAGTCGTTAAACGCCACGACGGTCGCGGGTGCGATCTTCTTGAAAGTACTTGTGACGGCGTTACCTGCGTCCCTCTTTCCGCTCGGATGGCTGCCTATGCTACAGAGTTTACGTCCTACATGGGGGTCCGCAAATTACAAGGGCAAAGGACAGCTGCAATGGAAAAAAAGTTGCAAGGATTTGTGGAACGGATCAATGGTCGGCCATATGGATTTCCGTTGACTACATTGTTCGCGAAGAAGTACATCACCAGCGACACAGACGTTGCTCCTGTTACTGCTTACGGCTTACCTTCTCCGAAGTCAAATACTTGGCATTCGAATCTCCGCTCTGTCCCTTTCTACCCTGACTTCTTGAACAATCGCCGGAGGCATTCAAAAGTCACGGCCTTGTCGGCTTCAAATTCCTCCCAAGCAGATTCAAGTAGCGGAATGGAGGTAGTTGAGAAGGCGAGAAGGAAATTTTCCCATGAGAGAGGTTTCTTTTGTAGCAATCTAGTGGCTGCTGCATTGCGAGAGATGTGCGTGCTAAAAGCAGACATTAATGATGACTACTTTTGGCCCGGTGCCTTCACTGAAGGTGGTGAGATAGACGATGCCTTTCGGGATGGGTACTGTCTCAGTGACGTGATGTTGGTGGACACCGCCACGCTTGAGCTGGGGCGAGCCACATTTGAAGCGGCAGAGATAGCGCTTTCGTCCTCAAAGTGACATAATTTGGTAGCAAATCCCATCAAGTACAGGCCTCCGCACGGACTGAGTAAAGAGCACCAGCTGTTTTTACTTTTTTTTTTTCTTTCATGAAACACGTTGAGAGCGAAGGCAAAATCGGGAGTCTACCCTCCCAGAATTAAATAACGAACACAGCCTCCCTATTGGTACTAACCGTGGGCAACTTGAAACATTATCAGACTGCATAAATTTTCTGTCCCCGAGGCCCGTCTTACCGTATCGAGGTTGCATAGAAAATGTGCTCGAGAGGGAGCAGGGGGCTTCCCATCCATGATGCATTTATCATCCGATCAGTGGTTCCCTGGTTCATCGTCGCCGGATATCTCTTAACATGTGATCGATCCCCATCGCCAAAACGCTGTAGTGACCTACAAGCCCTTTACAGCGGACGACCTTCATTCTTATTTGGTGGCAATATTGGGCTTGAGGTCGGCTAAGATGCGCTTGGACACTGGTAGGATGATAAGGGCAACATTTGTATTGAGGGGAAATGCATTCAGTTCGAAACTAGACCACTTGAACATCTTTCTCCGCCCGTCTCCCCTCTGTTCCCGAGCCAGAACACACTTTCATAGGCGCCGAGATGAATGACTGTGAAGGGCAACAGCCACAGCACACGCGCGCTGGACCCTGACATGAAGCTGGAGATGCCTCCCTCCGTCTTATACATCTTTTGGACCACGTCGAAGAATCCCGTGTATTGGGTCTGAAGGCCGGATCGGGATAAAGTAGGGAAGAGGAATGGGGAGTTGTACGCAAGAAGAAGAGGGTATGAGAATTAAGACACGGGACTTCGCGCCATTGTCGTGCCCCGCCTGAAAAAAAGAGGTAAAAGGATACCATGCCGCGACGGAGCTCAAACCCTCTTTCTGGTATTCCTATCCCACTCAATCCCCCGACGCCTCCCTTCCCTCCGGCCTCACCCCAGTCATCAGTCGCGTCTTGACCAGATCGAGAGGATTGGTCAACAAGCCCACCAAGCCTCCTGTCACTGCTGCCGCCCCCAGCTCTTCGTAAGTCGTAAGCTCCTGAAATGAAATTAGCAGTCAATCAGGATCCATGTGCGCAAACGGACAGAGGCCCGAGGCGAGGACATCTCATCTGTTGAACGCTTACCTCACGCTTACGATACTTTTTGATCAGGGTCTTAAAGTTTTCGTACAAGCCCAGCTCGAGCATGGTGTAGGGCACATCGCGAATCAGGGTAGCCCTGAAGGCAGTTAAAGGCAAGAATTAGGACTGATCATGGGCGAATGGAGGGAAGAGAGAAACAAGCATACAGGGATTCCCCTGACTCACTTGTAGCCCACGAAAAATCCGGGCAGCCCCTCGGTTTTCCACATCTGCTTGATGCCGTCCACCATGTTCGGGACCACGCCCGCCTGCCCAGCGAAACCGAGGAGGGTGGTATGGCGGCCGTGGGACGCCGTACAGAATCGACATGTCCATCCCACCCCATCCCTGCCTCGTGCTGTCCACAGCCACGCCAATCTCGGGCCTTTGCTTCCCTCCCCCTACCTGCAAACGTTGCTTGACGAGCTCTCCAGGCACCATCACCACGGAGCAGGATAGAAATGCTCCGGCGGCACAGACGAAATGGGAGTATGCATGCAAAGCGGAGGGCAAAACGGGTGCGACAAGCTTCTTTCCCCACTCGTAGGTGGCGAATTTGATCGCACCCGAGAGCCCGTCCATGGTAACATAGGGAACCACGCCTAGTCATGGAGGGGAGAGAGAGGCGGTGACAGGTCAAGACGTGCGTCAAGGGCACAGCCAGGATCACACTTCGTACCAGCATAAAAACCTATAGGCCCCATCTCCTTTAAAATTTTGGAGCATGCCTTGAAGATGCTTAGACCCTTTTGTGTAAGAGTAAATAAAAAGCAGTCATACATTAGGAATGGGGTGGCTACAAGCAGCCATAGCACCACAACAACAAGCAGCCATCGCACCACAACATTTTAGCTTACCGCCGGAGCTGCTTGCTGCACGGTCTTAATGGTGTCAATGGGATGCATAGCCAGGTCTCCGATAGCCGTGGCAACACCGCCCTGTGCAAAACGAGGAGAAAATTGTCATCTTTCGATCCCTCATTTCCCCGCCTCCATACGCATCACCAGGCACGTACCGCGATCATCATGTCGATGGTGTTAAGTTTGTGGGTCACGTCTGCCTTGCGTGCAGAGGGCGCAGGTACGACCTTGAGGCTCTTGGTAGGCGCAGCCGGGAGGGCACGCACCTGGTTTTCCAGGGCGTAAAGCGCTAATACTATCAGGAGCAGGAGCGGCCGGTGCAGTCCCGTCATGGTCATCGTCCTCGCAAAGCTTGGGGGGAAAAAGAAAACTGCGCGAGAAAACCCGGTGTAAGCCTCAAGAAAAAGCTGTGGACTTCCCGCCGCGACTGTGTATTCGTCGGTCGTATTCAAAGTGATGTGCGGGCGTGAGAGGAAGGAGAAAAAAAGGCCTCGGGCACGATATTCGTGCGAGATGATAGGGAGCCGTCCATCCCACGGAGGCTCTAGCGTCTGCCCCTCCCACATACACCACCACCACCGAAGCACAGCAAATACGTGCCTGACATGCACCCCGACTCTATTTCCCTATTCTACAGGAATTATGGGCGGTGGAACGTTCTTGCGGTGTCACGTCCCGGCGGTCACACTTGCTGTCAGCCTCCTTTTGCAAATTGAAGCTTTTCCGCTGTCGACGGCACGGGCTGGCTCAGGTAAACACGACCACTTTGTCGCACTAGCCTTTATGCTATTGTTCAATATGATATAGTCAACGTTATACAACCGAATGTTTTTTGCTTCCTTTCTCCTTTCAGTCTTCAAAGGACCACGGCTTCGGCTAAAGCGCCTCCTCGTCTCTGGTGCACCTGTGGCTGCCCCCGTCACGGCCACGGCCGCCAGTGTCGCGCCTGATTTGGAATTTGGCAATAGCGGTATAGAAGGAGGGGATGTAGACGTGGAGTGGTTCGAAGCCCTGCAAGCTTATGGGAGAGATTCGAGGCCTTCCGACCCCCTCTTGAAGCTGCTGGCAGGCGTCTCATCGTGGATGCAATTCGAGACACGAGTGGAGAACGAGTGGGTGACTAATCGGGTGGAGTGTGAGGAGGATCGAGACCGACTGAAAATGAAGCTTGGAGATTTCATGGACGCCCTGCAGGAGTACGTGCACGCGCACACGCTTTTCACCCAGGTGCTGTCTCCCACGGCCAACGGCTGCGATGGCATGTTTTTGGAACGCGTGCGCTTCGAAGCCTTCGAGTCGGCGCAATCAACGATTCGTCGCAAGCAAGAAGGGTACCTGGCTGCGCACGTCCGGTTTTGGGCGGACCTGGCGGCGGTCTTGCGGTCGCAAGAAGACATTCCTCAGGGCGGCGTTGCTCAACTGGACCAGACAATAGCCTTGCCGGCACCGTACGGACAGGGGGACTCTGGTATTGTCTCCCTGCCTCCTCCCTCTCTCTTTCCGTGGGCCCTGGATGAGGTAGGGGGTGGGGTAGAGGATCAGGTGGGCGCCGTACTACTTTTGAAAGCCGCGGTGCTTCCGGCCCTGGAGACGGCCAAGAGGGAGAGGAGCAAGGAGTCATTCTCCAGGTACGCGAAGCTGTGGGGCAGGCTATGGCGGAAGGCGGGCACGTGGTTTGGGGCAGACCCCGAATCCTCCGCGTTCCTGGAGGAGCTGTACCGGAGTACGGGAGGCAGGGTAGCAATGAATGACGATTCGAGCCGCACCGGATTGTCGCTGGCGGGGGTGGGGCCCGTGGAAAGGAGGGGCATGGAGGACGCGTGGTTGCAGGAGTGAGGGGCAGGGAGGGAAGGTAGGGGGGGCATGGGGGGTGACATGCGTGGAAAATATTGTTTCGAGGCGTGTCCCACCACAAAGCAATTAACAAAGAAGGACGACGCCTTCTCCGTCATACAGTCATCGGCGGCCTGTCTCAGAACGGGCAAATTCAAACGGGTACGGGGCCGCATTATCGCGAGGGTGCCACGGCATGTGCGAGGCCTGGCTTTTTATTTCTTTGACCGCCTCTCGGGCATGGGGTCCGGTCCAGCTAGACGAGACTTCACATGCCTCCCTACTCCGACGCGCGCGCCATGCACCCCACAAACCTGTCTGTGTTAACCAGCCTCTGCGGGGGTTTTGGCATCGATGGACAGCGCGTGGATCTGCTGCATCTCTGCCGCCAGCACCGTGTACACCAGCTTGTGCCGCTGGACGAGGCTCAGGCCCTCGAAGCAGTCGGCGACGATCCGCAGGCTGAAATGGCTCTCTCCCCCGAGGCCTTTGGCGCCTGCGTGGCCCGCGTGCTGCGCTGAATCGTCCTGCATCTCCAGACGCTTCGGCTTCAGGAAATTGATCAGTTTCTTCATACAGCTGCTGTAGACAGGTCGGGCAATGTCCTCCTGGAATTCCACGGCCGGCTCCTCCTGCCCAGCGCCCTCGCCCTTCGACTCAGCCTCCACAGCCTTGCGCTTGAGCATGGCCAACATGTTCAGAAACCCGTTGTTGCGCCTACACGCGAGAGAGGTGGGGAATAAATTGAGAAGCGACCGAGTCCAAGCTACGAGCCAAGGCCGCCGGGAGAAAGGCCGGGCCGTGGTCCTTGGGAGAGGCAAGACACGCAGGTCCTCGCGCCTTTGTCGCTCTCTCCTTATCCCGATCAACAGTTCTTAATGTACTCAAGGATTTCGACAGACATGTCGACAGCCAGCATCTCCACCTTACATCTAACTCACCCGGGCGTCAAGCTCGCTGCAATACCCGCATACTTGATAAATTCTGGTTTCACTGCTTGAATCTCTTCAGCACTGCAGCCAGACATCCCCTCAATCAGCAGAGCCACCAAGCCCTTTGTCAATTGTGCGTCTGAGTCTCCTTCGAAATAGACTTTTCCGTCTTGCATGAAGGCGTGCACGTACACCGTAGACAGGCATCCCGGGACCTTATTTTCGGACAGCTTCCGAAAATCCTTCATGGGCTTCATAGAAGAGGCCAACGCCAGCAAATTCTGTACACGCGTGCGTTCGTCCATGAGCTGGAAGGCGCGTGAGACCTCCAAAAGGCGGGGGGTCAGGCCCAGGCTGCTCTCGTCGATGTCAGTGGAGGACATGTACGTCGTCGTCTTGGCCCCTTGTGTCCTTTGCGACGAAGTTGGCACACGCAACTGATGTCTGTGGCCCACCAAAAAGCCCTTTACTAGAGAGATCGAGATCAAAAGGATTAGAACTGCCTGCGCGGTGCCCATTTTATCCTTTACTGTAGAGGATAGCCGCATTTTGTTCCAATCGGGCCGGGGGGGGGAAGCACACGACCTTATTGCGGGTGACGATAATAATAAAGAATGAAGTAAGTGAAATGAGAGCAAAGCATGTTTCAGATTGTACAGTCGGATAAGGAGATCGGGGAGGATGCGGTCGCGAGTGCACTTTTGTCGTGGAATTGTCGACTCGCTTTATGTGAGAGCATGGCCATAGTCACAAAGAGCAAGCAAGGGAGCTGAGATCCGGCGCTTCCGAACCAGGACGTGAGTGCTTAAGCCTGCCAACACGTTCCAAAGGCCTTGGGGTCCATGATTTATGTGCATCATTTTAATTCCACACGTGATGCTTCTTTTTTATTGGAATTTGGTCCGCGCAGCACAATCATGTCCACGATGCGGCTTGCTTTCGCTCTTGGCCTTCTCTGCGTCATTTCGACCATCGCGAATGCCTTTGTCATTCCTGCAGCCAAGTCTTCAAGCCTTGTCAATAGGCAATACCACGCTCGTTACGGGCAGCAGCGTGGTATCATTAATTTGGATAAGCTGGCTAAGACCAGGTAAGGCTTGTTACGAATGAGGACGTGGCATGTATGACGTTGACGGGGTCAGACCATCTCCATTTGCCAGGGGAAAGAAGGATGTAAGATTGCATAGTAGGAGGAGAATGTTGCGCCTGTATATTGGCTCCAACACACTAGGCTATGTCGGGCAGCTCTCTATGGAGGTAACACTAATATCTTGTGTACGGAGAACACGTCGATAAGTCCTTCATGGGACGTTAGTTAAATCGGCGCATCGGATGCTACATAAACGAGATTGGGGAAAGAGGAGCAGTTGCAGCGATATTTGAGTATCTGTGCCGTTTGAAAGTTATGTTTGCCACACATTTGTGGTCTGAGAAGAAGATGGGGGCATGTCTCAACCAAGCGCCCAGGTCTAACCTTCGGATTACCCACCATCCTCACAGAGCCTTGACAGTATTACGCGAGTCTCAGCAAGGAGGTGATAACGTGGTTGGCACCGATGTTCCTTTTGAGCTGCGTGGATTTTCCTTGGCAACTGTCGCATTGGGAGTTGGTGCCCTCATCACTATTGGAAGTCTGGCAGAGGTAGGTGCTTCGCAGGTTGACATAAACCTCCATGTGATGGCGGGATACAAGGGCACTTTCGCAAGCATTGAAAGTGAAGATGCTCCATTTGCAGCAACTTCTCCTCACACGCCGTATCTTTGCAATACGTACACACGCATCAGTACCTGATCAGCTCGGGGTCCGAGGGGTTGTCGGGCGTCGGCTTCGTTTACGGCATTCCTATCCTTCTCATCGGGCTTTCGTTGCAATACGCCCAGCTAAATCCCGTTCCTGTCGAGGTACGTCTTTTTTGCGACCATGATCTGGCATGGCTCAAACAGAAGACCAGTCACGTGAGAGCTAAGGTCTGCCCTTCTCCCGGTCACTCTTTCTCGGTCACCGACTCTGTACCGCAAAGTCTATGGATGCGGCGGTACCCCATTCCTATGTCTATGAGAGACTAGACTTGTACGTTTGCTTGCTGAGCCTAAGGCGCGTCACGAGTTATCTCTTATTCCATATTGTATTCTCTTTTCCTCTCTTCCTGGAAAAATTCCTCGCCTCTAGTCGACTCCGGAAGCCGACCGACTATTTGAACAGAAATCGACGCCCACGATCCAGAAAATCAAAAAGGACGTGACCCGGCATCGTTACGGGGATGACGCGCACCTTGACACGACGGTTCAGGCCCTTGGCTTGGTAATGCCCAACAAGGAGTTCCCGCAGCTCCAGTACCTGACACAGGGCGTGGAGAACGGCGAGCTCGCGTTCTCCATGGTCTTCAAGAGCGACGACACGCCTTACCGTCTGTGGGTGGAGCCCGAGCGCATTGCTCGCTACGAGACCTTCTTCGGGCCCGGAGTGTGGGCCACGGTGGAAAAAGTGGACGCGGAGCGCCGACTCGTGGCCATCAAGCTCGTGACAGGAGAGCGGCCGGCGTCTGCACAAGCGTCCCGACCAGAAGGCGAGAGCGCTGCTCCCGCTGAGCCCGCCTCAGCTTAAGTGAGTCTAGCCTAGAAACGTCTTCCACCGTGGCAGTGCCTCGTTTTTCTGCCGTGGCCCTTAGTCCAGCACTTCCGTTTCTTTTCCCCCACCGGGCCATGAACGAACGTTGTCTGATTAGTGTGTTAAGTGAGCTTATCAAAGGGCGTACGAGTGCAGCGTGGCTTTCGGTAGCCTGGTAGCTTTGTCGCTGCCAATCGACGTCATGTGTGAGATAGAATCGCAGGAAAGGGGAAGAATACAAAGTGCCCTTATGCAGCAGCGCGAGTGTGCAAGTGGTCACACCTTTCGGTAGTTTTCATCGCAATCGCAGAATCCTTTGTCGGAAAAAAAGGACTCATGGGAAAAAACAGGCAACGATGGAGTTAATCCGATCAAAACTTGTCCAGTACGTGTCGTGCTTTGTTTCATTTTTTATGCCTCTTCTCGTCGCGAAGATTTCCTGGTGGAGAATGAGGAATGCATGGTCCTTGTCGGCGTGTGATCCACGATGAGCCTGTATCATACTAATTTCTTACTGCCGACTCCCTTGCTTCTTTCTGCCCGTTTTCCGGCCAACACCTCCGCCAGCGGAGGACACTTCTCGGTCTGGTTGACATTCGCACACGGTCTCATTACAACTCTGATGGCATTCATGCCTCTCATACAATGGTACTTTTTTAAGTGCTTTTCTGTTCATTGCGCCAGTCTTTCGCCAGGTGTATCCAATCACGCGACTGACCCTACTTACACTTTGTAACATTTTCTCCTCCCTTACGCCTTCCCTGGCTCGCCCCGGAAAGCATACTCCTTACTTCGCGCCTTATCAAGCTGTTCGCTTCCGCCAGCGCGGTTTTCTTTTTTGCTAGTCCTACGACTACAGACTAACAGTTCCGACCTCGTCGCTCACTATATCTATCTGGTACGAGCTCGGCCTCCCTGGTGCCAAACCCCCGCCAGCCTCTTCACGTCGCCGTTGCTGTTTCTGCTGTAAGAGGATGGGAACAGCCTTTGACGGAGCTAGAAGCCGCGTCGAGGCACTGATGCCCTTGTTGGTGCCGTCAGGGTGCGGGGCACGGTTCAGCTGGACGTCTATGCTACCCCGGCGCCTAGGGGGCTCGACTCGTATCGGCGTGTAGCCAGGCGTAGAGGGATCGGAGTCGGCCCGCTCCCGCAGATACATGACCGACCCCGCCGCAAATTGTATGGGCAAGCGTTTTCGCTGCTTTTTGCGCCGGTCAACAAGGTCGTCCCAGGCGCTATAGAGAAGAAAACCGACCAGGACCACGGCCAGCGCCACTGCGTCGAAGGGGTTGAAGGGCTCGGTGTCCTCACCCATGATCCACGTCATGCTGAAGGCGAAGTTGGTCACAGGCAAAGCCAAGGCGGCGGAAATTACCAGGAGGGTTGCCCCTCCGTGTTTGGTGATGAGCAACTGAAGGACGTTGAATAGAAAGTTAATCAAGACGTACATCCACATAGTCAAGAAAGCGTCCTTGCAGTCGTCGCCGGGCAGGGTGTTGATACCTCGGAAACACTTAAAACCAAGTGTGAACTGCTGAGGGATTTCACGGAGAGGCATACCGCCAAATATAGGGACTTGAAGCGCAGGCAAGAAGGCGAAACCAAAGAGGACTTGGATGGCCGAGACAAAGGTTGTCAAATAGTAGAGGTCGACGTGAAATTGCGCAAAACCCCATTCTTTGTAGACGTTCGAGAACGCGCCCGGTAAGATGCTGGAGAAGAAAAGAAGGACGCCAGTAAGCGTGGTCGTCGGCGGTCCTTCACCGCTACCACTGCCTGCGCGGGCCCCTTTTCCGGCCAAAAACGAAGGAACTATGGCTATCCCAGCGCCAATGAAAATGGTCAACGCGCCAAGAGTCTGCGCGCCCGTGAAGCGCTGACCGAGGCAGAGAAAAGAGAGTGCCAGTGTCATGGGAATTATCACCTGGTTGAGAAGGGTCTGCACGGCGCCGGCAGTGTATGCGCCTCCCATGGTGGACAGGATGGAGCCGGTCGCGTCCAGGAAACCCATGAAGCAGAGCACGCTGAGGGGAAGGTCCTGCTTGTGCCACCAGTGGGCCCCATATCGCACCCGCTTATGAAGCACGACTAGAGCCGCCAGCAAGACATAGAGAAATACATTAAACTGGTTTCCGAAAAACTCAAAGTTGGGGCGATATGCATTGAGCATCTTTTTGAACCATACAGCGTTAGCGGCAGCGGTGAAGGTCGAGGCTGTAAATATTGAAGGCACGGATACGACATGTGTACTATTAGTACTTGTCAGGTGAGAATGAAGGACGCCAACAAGAAACACGCGTGGAAGAGAAACCCCTCCCAGAGAAAACAATATGGCGGAGATGATGAGCCGGGCATGTCTGACCCCCGACCTACCGAAAACATAGATCGCGAGTTTCACTGCTTTGCTTGTCTTCTTCGCCGCGGTTTCAGGTTCCAGCGGTGGTGGGGGCGGGAGTTTAGAGAGTAGGAATGATGGTCGACGAATGGGAGTCGTTCCCGCGGTGCTGGCGGTGCTCGACGACGTCCCGGCTGAGGTCGAGATGGCAGGTCGCAAAGGTGTTTCCTCGTCCGCCATGACCAGGGAGCAACAAGATGGACTGTCAGCCTACCTTGTTGTGATGGACCCAAAACATATCGTCAATGCTCGGCTTTGTACACGTGAAAGCAGGTGCAGGAGCGAGGGCAAAGATGAGGCTCGCAGAATGATCGTCTGAAAATCCTATTTCTTGGCAATATCTCACACCTTCCAACGCAAAAATCAGTAATACCTTCCCTTCCCATTCTTCTATCCAATTAAAGTGAGGAAGTAAGTCATCATGGCCGCGCATTCTCTGTGAGCAACAATACGCGCCGACACGAGAAGGGGGTGTTATTGCGGCGGCGTTTGTCAAGAGTAAAAATTTAAAAAACAAAGCAGACAGGTAACAAGTAAATAGCAACCACCCACATTGCTATCACATAAGGCCTTGTCATCAAAATCTGGACACTCTCCGAATCTGTCTTGCTCAACAACCTCATTTCAAGCACATAGCAGAGTGCCATCCCGTCGGTGATCAGGAGTCAAGGTCCTCGTTTAAATGACGACTGGTGATACAGACGAAATTGCAACAGTCTTTCCTCAGCAATCTCTACGCTCATGTTCCACAGTTGACTGCATCTGACGTTGCCCTTCTCGTAGTGTGTACCGCATTTATGCGATGCAAGTGAGTGGCTGCTGCTAGCCAGTAGAGGGAACACGAGTACGTTGCTGCCCTGCTAAAGGAAGCAGTCAACCTCCCCAGCCTGGTTCCCCGCTGTAAAGCTTCCTCTTCCAAAGACAGATGGAGACACGGGGGAAAAGACCGCACATCAGCTCCTGACAAGACATTTTGATATCAGTCCTTATCAAAGGTGGGTTATGATGACATCTTTATGTAGAAGTGTTGCATAAAATGTAAAAGTGAAGGCACGATTGAGCGGAGCGATGATTCCAGATATAATCGACATAGTGTATTTCAGGTTCTCTACATCCGCGCCTTTTTTTACTTGCATGTGGTGGATGTACTCAGCTTGCGCTTGTTGGCAATTTTGACTCCTGAATCGTCAGAGGAAATTTCCGGCATGTCGCAGGTCATCGCTCTTTCAGGATGGACATTTGTCTCAGTACGCTTTGCCTCGATCATTTGCATTAATGGTGCTTCGAGTAGAACTAGCGCATCTTGCCAGATCCCCTCAACCAGCCTTTCTGCAAGCTCCCCCCCTCTGCACAATTTTTCTTTTTCGTTTTCAAATGGATCATGGAACTTTTGAACGTCTTGTATCATGTCGTGAGATGCATATATATGAGTTTCCTGCTGTTTGCTACGGTGTTGCCCTTCTTTACGACAATCAACTGTTCGGGTACTCTTGTCCTCTCTGCTGCAATGGCTGTGGTTGTACGTGAGGACTTTATGAGAGAGTCGAATATCCAAACTTCATCAACTTATATCTCATTGCAGAGGGGGAAGAAAATAGAAGCACGTAGCACACGTCTTACACAGCCAAAACTTCCTCCTGAGCCTCCACTGATTGTTGACATGATCTTGCATACAATCCGGCAGGATCTTTGCTTTCGACCCGACTGTACACAGATCGGTAGTTGTAAACGTCCGTGTGATCATTCCTAATCTCGTCTCGCTGCTTTTGCTCTTTCGCCGAAAGGAATTTAGGAAAGGAGGGCATGGAACAAGGAGGCTCTTCCGATCCTGTTACTCGCCAATGCGGCGACACGGTATCTTCTGTACCCTCTGCCTCTGTGTCAAGCTTGGGTTGATGAGCTGGAAGACTAGTGCACACTGACTTGCCCAGCGCCCTGACCTGGACGAAGGCGGAAGACCACTCCCTGACAAAGTTGAGTTTTCCTTCCAGAGCTCTTAATTTTGCCTCCTCTTCTTGTCGGTGGTGCATGGCCCAGAATTGAGCTTCCGGGTCATTCGGATGTACATCCTGCACTGCCAAACCTTTGGATTGATCTTTCTTGGCTGCTGTAGAAGCATTATCGCTGCCGGAGGCATACAGAGACTCCTCGGCTTTGAGTAGTTCTGCCCAAACTAGATCTTCTAATTTTCGCTCTGCCGCTGCAAATGGATCGACCCTGTCGTCTCCATCTCTTCCGTCCTGCCTTTGACTCGCAGTCTCCTTCTCCCAAACCATGTTTCCGGCTGACCAGCTTGCACACCTTTGGCGGACTTCGTAGATGGCTATTTTTTTGCAAGCATGCAAGGCAACTTCACGACACCTTTTGTCGCCTATTGAGTGCCTGGTTTATAAATCTGTGTAAGGAAGGCGTAATAGTGTGACAGTAGCCACGCACGTGACACCCGGACAGCGCTAGAGTAGTGCCGGGGGGGTAAAGACTCGCTCGTGACGTTGGCTCCCTCGGCGAGACCCGTTCCTGCTTCCATTTCATCGAGGACAAGTAAGAAGTCGACCTGATGGTCTTTCGTGATCATGGGGCTTTATATCTGTGCCATAGCATTCTCTCGATGCGTGTCAACGGAGTGCTTTATAGCGTCTGTTCCTTGTATAAAGGGGCTTCGCTGAAGCCTGACTATGATGGAACCTCACGGCTGTCTCATCATCACCTGCCAGTGCCTCCCCCTACTCTGTTGCCTTTGATAAAGCACTCGGCAATGAGGGAATGGCTGCTGCTACCAGATGCAGCGCTTTTCCTTGCAGTTGCTGGCCTTTGCTTTTTAGAAAGAGTGCGGTCGAAAGAAGACTCCGATATGGCCACTACCAGCGCCGGCATGGAGATGCGTCGGCGCATCCAGCTTCTGCTACTAGTTGCCAATTTGACAAGGTATGGCCGACGCCATGGACTTTTCAGGGAGTTGAGATCCGGGATGTGTGATAAACATCAGTGCGGGTTGCGACAGGTGCTCGGAAGCATGGAATAGCGCGCCCCGCACTCTTTTTCCTTGTTCCTCCTTGGGCCGGCTGAGACATCCTTACCTCCTCGCTTTTTTCTCTTTCCCACAATTCTAGATGTGTATGCTTAATTGTCGAGACCGCGCTTTTCGAAGCACACAATTGTCCCAGCCTCTGGACGTGTGCCGTGGTGCGCTGTGTGCCCGACCTACTGTTCCTCACCACCTACAGCCTCCTCCTCCTCTTCTGGGCTCAGCTGGGTCGCACCGCCAGAGGCGCGCCTTGTCCCAGGCTCAATCTTATGTTCAGTCTGGGCAACGGCACGTTATACACAGGCTTTCTCCTCATTGTCGCCATGGCAGCGGGAGACGTGCTGTCGCACGGCGAGGCCCTCCAATCCTTCTTCATGCTCCTGGGTCTGTCCTACCTGGTTTCCTTCCTCTTCGTCCTCAAGTTTGCGCACCAATTCTCCCGCATGGCTCTTCCTTATCTCCTTCGCCGACGAATACTAGCGCTCTCTCTCTTGTGCGGGACGGTGTTTCTCGTACACATGATATACTATCTGAGTGTCGGCACGGGCTTGCTCGCCTCCTGGCTCGCCAGGTCAGGGTATCCTCCCCGCCCGGAAGCCTACATTTTCGACGCAATCCTGTACCCGCTTCAGGAGCTCCTTCCCTCTCTCGCCATCCTGGCGGTCTTGAACCGGCGGAGGGGCCAGCTCCCTACTCCTCTCGCCGCGGCTTATCCCTACCTGGGGGCGGGGCCCTATACCAAGATTGGCAGCGGCGATCATGCACACGGGTCAGGATTGGGGCCTGGGAGCAATGGCTTGGGAGGGGGGAGTCAGTCGGCGGCGCTTGCAAGTGCTTTCTACAGGCACAACGGGCCTAGGAAGGGAGACGGAGGGGGGCAGAGATCGGGCAGGCAGACAACTCACGAGGATCGTCATCACCAGAAACACTTTTGGATGAATATGGTGGTGAAGGAAGGTCAAGAGGCCCGAGAAGGAAGTGGAATGATGGGGTTGATGGGTATCTACACGCCTCACGAAGCCACGACGACTCCATCGATCAGCAGCGAGAGCACGGCCTCAGCATACCAAGCCGTGCCGTAGGCGACAGCTGTACATCTTACCACTTTGCCTTTTCGTAGCATGCTGTTTATATTTTAAATTAAAAGGAGAGTGCATCACAGACTTGTGAAGTAATTTTGAGCGTTGGTCAAAATGAAAGACGTACATTTGCCACGACGAACAAGTCAGTCACATCTGATGCGAGCCGCTCTTGCCTACATATCCATTTCTTTTTATGACAGAGAAAAGTTGACAATGTTCGAAATTGCGGCGGGCTGTCACACCGAAGACACACGGACGATAAACGAATGACAGCATCCTCGTCAGACGCCCGCTTGTTGGCCCAGCTGTTGGTGTGGATCCCAACGATCGTTAAAGCTACCCGGAAGTATTCTCGGGCGCCAGCCCGACCCAATGGGCAGACTGCGCACTGCATTATCTTGCTTTATTACACACTACCCGCGTGGGGTAGTCAGTTCCTCTACCCGCTGGTCAATTATTCTCTCCACCTTCTTTTGGTTAGTCTCAAGACGACCACGAGTAGTCAATGGATGCTGCTCCTCGTGGTGGTCCTCCACTGGTGACATACCTTTCTCTTGCTTGTTATATAGATGCCGCCGCACCGAGTCACACAACAACTTACACACCGGACAGGCCAACATGCTTTTTGCCGCACGCTCAGCGGCTACTTCAGCTTTACGGCGTGGTCTGGGCCATCCACAGCCTCATTTCGTGCGACATGGGGCAAGACGAATGATGGGAGGAGGGGGGCACTCCCCAGCTCCGCATCCGTCGCAGCCCAAACAAGCCTTTCTGTTTAACGAGGGTCCTGGCCCGCGAAAAGTAGAGATGTGGGAGCCAATTACGAGTACCGTGTACTGGTCTGCTTTCTTAATTCTGGTCGTAGGGCTTTACAATGCTCCTGAGACTCGCATTCAGGTATGGAAAGGGGATTGGGATACGACACGGGGAGAAAGAAGATTGGAGCTCTGTACCAAGAATAGACGGCGACGAAATCATTCTCACCTTTGAGTTGGTGCGGTCCATTTCTTATTCAACAAAGTCGATTCCTGGGCACACCGGCGTGATCTATAACCCTTCCCACCGCGCATGGTATCCTTTGCTCAAGCCTTCTTCTTCAATACACGTTCTTGTCACACACAGGAATGGGCAGCGGAAGAAGCAGAGGCAAGATTAGCAAGGATAGAGGAGGGCAAGGACGTAGAGTACGGGCACATATACCACAAGCAACTCTTGACGGGAGGCTTTGTCCAGCATTCGGCCGCGAATGCTGACAGCCCGCCGGAGGCAGAGGAGGAGGAGGAGGAGGAGGAGGAGGAGGACTGACATCCACTTTGTGATAGAAGAGACATACTGAAAGCACGTGGGATGGTGGAAATTTCGGGAATCGAGGGGGACACGGCATTTGCAAAGACAATACGGCCCTTTGGTTGAGGCGCGGTTTCTTGGAAATTTGTTTAGAATGGTGGGAGGAGAGCAGTCACACGTGAAAATAAGAAATGTGAGAAACACGTTGACTTTGTGTGTGGCGATGGCCACCATTACGGCCACAATCTGGATTTCTTTGACTCTGACCTCCATGAGCGGCTCCCTCTGGGGCGACCAGACCGACCGTTCCGCAGAGTCGATCCTCACGCTCTATGGCGCATAATGAGGCGGCACTAGGACAACGTCTCATTTCCCTAACCATGCCTTCGACAACGAATTTGGAAGCGTAAATATTTTAACATAAGTGTTATGTTCAATGCGTTCAATTAATTGGTCTTGACAGGGTATGCAATGGTCAACAGCGCCAACGTAGGAGATCTAAACGATGCAAGTCTCACGTACTTATTCAATACCTTAAAAATCGTACAGAGACACCACATCAAATGCACAATGTCTGCCAAATTATCTTCCCTTTATGATGAGGCCTTCGCTGCACTGGGACGAGCCGTCGAGGTTGACGAAACATTTGCGAAAGGGCGGCAACTTGAGGAGGAGGGGAGGATGGACGAGGAAGACAGGAGCAGGGTTGTGCTCCTGTATGAGGAGGCCCTTGACCTCTTCCAGCAATGCTTCGACATGGAATCGGATATTACAAAGAGATCCGTGGTGGCAAGCGAGTTGCGGACGTATGGAAGACGATTGGGAGCACTCAAAACGCAGACTGGAGACAGGCGATGGGCCGCAGCAAAAGCGCTCGATGCGGCCAAAAGCAAGGCATTTCCTCAAAAAGGAGACCAAGACGTCGCAGACATGTACCTTGGAGCAGTGGAGGCATATCTTTCCGCTATAAAGCTTCAGGACCCAGAGTGTGCCGAAAATGCAACGCTTCGGGTATGTTAGGGAATGTACACTGAGTTTTGATATGATTTCTTTCTATTTCTCGGTATGTAATCCTCGATGCTCACCATGAATGCAACGCTTCATCTTGCATAAGTTCTTTGCTTGGCTGGTCAACACTCATTATTTACTGGCCTTCTCTCCCTGGTCCGGTATGTTTACATGCTGAACTCTGACAGAGCCGGGTCGCGCACATTTTGGACCGCGTGGAAAGCATAAAGAAGCACGATCCCCCACCTGCTCCACATGAGAAGCGCCATTCGTTGACCTGCGGCAGTCAAAACTCAGCTTCTACATGCCTTGACGTGCAGGACCTGCCTCTTCCGCCCACATCCGACTTGTCTTGCTTTCCCTCCGCACCCTCCGCTACATTCTCCCCCTCCCACTGTGTCCGAGGGTCGAGCTCCAGCAATGGCAGTGGTCCTCCTCGTGACGACACTACGTCCTACCTGACACCCGCTGAGGTGGAAGTTCTCCGCCGGAGCTCGGTGATCAAGGGGAGGACGTTCCTTCCCTGGATGGAGGGCGAGGAGTCGCGGGAGCAGTTCCATTACGTAAAGCCCTTCGCCGACCCCGATGGCCTCCTTTCCCTCTCACCCAAGCAAGCGGCGCACCTTGGAGGGTGGAAGCGCCCGCACGAGTTCATTAGAGGGCGCCCTGGCTCCGACCAAGGTCCTCGTATGATTGGGAGCGTCACTCCCCACTCAATCATGCAAGAGCAGGTTTCCGACTGCTCCTTCGTTGCCTCTCTCTGCATATGTGCCGCCTTCGAGCAACGTTTCCAAACCCAACTCATTACCAAGATAATATACCCCCAAGACGCGCGCGGCCGGCCCATGTACAACCCGAGTGGGAAGTACCTCGTCAAGCTGTGGGCAAACGGGTGCGTACGAAAGGTGGTCGTGGACGATTTCTTGCCTGTGGACCGGCACGGGAACCTGCTCTGCTCCTCCTCCTCGGACAGGACGGAGCTGTGGGTGAGCATCGTGGAGAAGGCGGCCATGAAGCTCTTGGGCGGCTCCTACGACTTTCCGGGCAGCAACAGCGGCATCGACGTGTATATGCTGACGGGCTGGGTGCCCGAGCAAATCTTTTGGAGGGAAGAAGATCAGGTGGACTTGACCAGCGCCAAGAGAACCGGTGCCGCACAAAAGGAGAGCAGCGAGCGTGCCAGAGGCGGCACTGGTGGTGATCGTCCTCCCTTGATTCTAGACCACCGACAGCCTGCTGAGCGGGCGTGGGCCCGGCTCAGCTCGGCCTCGGCGCTAGGAGATTGTCTGACCACCATCGCTACCATCCCCATGGATCCTGAGGTCGCAGAGCGTCTGGGCCTGATCCCCTCCCACGCCTACGCCGTGCTATCCGTTCGGGAGGTGCTGGGGGGCCGCCGCTTTCTTCTGGTCAAGAACCCCTGGCGACGCAAGAGCTGGCGCGGACCCTATTGCCCTGCTGACACGGCCCGCTGGACGCCCGAACTCTGTGAGGCATTAGGATACGCCCCACTGCAGGCGCAGAAGCACGACGACGGCGTGTGCTGGATAGCCTGGGAGGACGTTCGGCGCTACTTTTCCTCCATCTTCCTGAACTGGAGGCCGAGTCTCTTCGCCTTCCGCACCACCCACCACGCGCTGTGGCGCAAGGAGCAAGGTCCACCCAACGACCTGTTCACGTACGGACAGGTAAATCTCTCGACATTTTCACTCCCTTTCCATGCATGCCTGCGCCCAACGCAATTTTTGAAACTCCCGCGGTTTCTATCCCCCATCGTGAACAGAACCCACAATACTCTTTGCGGATGGACCGAAGCAAATCCCGGGCCCCCGGTAGCACCAACGCCGGGACTGCCTGCTCCTCAGTTTGGCTCCTGCTCTCACGACACACCAGGCAAACCTCGGACAGGCACGGCATGGACAGCAGCGGAGGCAGCCGCTCATGCCACGAGGATTTCTTAACCCTGCACGTGTACAAGTCGCGGGTCACCGGTGGAGGGCCTCGCCGCGTCATATACCCAAGCGATGACTGCGTTGTCCGGGGGCTGTACTCGAACAATCCGCATAACTTGGTCCGCTTCGACGTGGACAAGGGGGACCCTGGGGCCTATGTCCTGGTCTTGTCGCAGTACGAAAAAAGGCGCGACGTCCGATTTTCGCTCAGTGTCCTCTCGACCGCTCCATTCGTGCTGCAGGAGCTGCCAGCCTTGCCGGCTGTGGTGGCCAAGATGGAGGGGACCTGGGGGCCTGAGACCGCGGGAGGCCGCCTCGGGCTTGCGACGTTCCTGCTCAACCCGCAATTTGCGATCGCTGTCAAGAAGCCGTGTGCGGTACATGTTGAATTGTTGGCGCCGAAGGAGTACTTTGTGAGCTTCTCTCTGATAGGCGGGGCTCGGGGCGGGAAGCGTCTCGACTCAATCCTGCAGGTGAGTGAGGCCTTTGGTCACATGTAAGAAAAAGCCTGGTGTCTGGTTTGATGCCGTGTCTCTGTTCATTCGATCATGGGATGACAACCGGAAACAGGGGGAAGAAGTATTGACCAGCGGATCCTATCGCCAAGGTTTTTGTGCCGCCTCCACTAGCGATAGCCCGGGCCCCGCCGCGCTGCTACGTCCAGGGATCTACACGCTTGTAGCCTCCACGTACGATGCTGGACTCAGGGGCAACTTTGTGATCAATTTCCACAGTGCTGTTGACGAAGGGAGCCTCCAAGCCAGTGTGCTGTTGCCGGAGGGCGAGGGCTTCGTCCGACATGAGCTTGGGGGGGCGTGGAAAGGGGAGCTGACCGGGGGATGCAGCCCTCCGGGGTACGCGGCTCGAAATCCAACATACGTACTTGCATGCACAGAGCGGACAAGGGTTTTCATGCGGCTTGTTGCACATGAAAATGAGCCTATAAATGTCACCCTATTTCAGCTGCCGTCGGCTTCGTCCGGCGGGGCCGCGGGTAGCAGTGACCTTCCCGTCCTGTCAACTTTTCCGGGATGTCCCTCAACAATCGCGACGTCTCATAATGCTGTATTCACAGCAAGTCGATGTGGGGTTACAACACCAGTCGCAGACTTGACCACAGGAACATACGCGGTAGTTCTGGCATGTTACGATGCCAACGTGGAAGCAGCCTTCACACTCACTGTGTTCACCTCAAGCAAAGGCATGCGTCTTAGGCAAATATTGTAAATTTAAACACGTGTGGAACTGTGTACAATACCTAAAAAAGCATCGCGCGCAAATTAGCTGCTCTTTTAAAATCGTTGAAAATTTTGTCTTTTTGGATATCACCCCGCCTTCATTACTTCCAAGGTAGAAGAATTGAGATATTACCCATATGAATTTAAGACTGCCCAACCCATCTTCATAAATTCAAAGAAATTTGCGTGATGTTGTACACGCTTGAATGATTGCGCATTATCGGCCCATATGCTTGGGTCAGTATGAGCCTGCTCCTGGCATGGATCCCGGGATGTTCTCTACGGACCAGCTACACGTCAGCCGTCCCTTTGTTATTGCCCGTGTTCGTGCGTCTCCACGAGGCGGAGCACACTTGACGACGTGATTCACCACATGCTAGTACGGGAATGTTCCGGGAATCCCGAACATCCTTTCCAAGCCCTCCTTCCGATATTTTTTGCTCGGAGCTGCCCGACAAATGAAGTGGCCGGGGCCCTCTCGAGAGGTCTTGGGCTCTCATCGTGATGCCGCCCTTCGAGCCATTCTATTTCCCCAAAGCAGCTCTAGCGCCACGGTCCTCGACACTGTGCAATCTCTTGGCCGTTCTTCCCCCCCTCGGCCCACTTGGCCCCTCGCCAGTGCTTCAATGCCTGAGAGGCGCGGCAGCCATGTATCTGACGACCGAGCGAGTGGGCTGCCCCCCCGCCCTACTATCCAGCCCCCGCGTGCTTTATGTCTCGGCCTCGCATGACCCGTCCAGGTGACGAGAGCTGCCTTTTGCCTTCTTTTCAGACCGTTCTCATGTACCAATCGTGAGGTTATCACTTTTCTGGCATCTCGCAGGATATTTGACGGCCGGCCTTCACAAAGCCGCGCGGGAAACAAGCTTTTCGCAAGAAGCTCTGCCATGACGCGCATTTTTCTGGCCCTGTGCATCTTAGCCGGGAGCGTCCAGGGTTTCCAGTCCTCCGTATTTCGTCCCAACTATGCCCTGGCTAGGTAAGTACACAAGGTTGGAGGAGGGATGGACTTTTTGGTCGTGGTTGTTTTGTGACCGTAGAAGCACGCAAGGGCGAGAACAAGCGAGGCCTTCTTCATGTTGAAGCGTAGAAAGGGCAAACGCTCTTCCGCTTAACGTGAATGGGAAATTCGCTGACATTTGGTCATGATGATTGTGTGGAAAGAGGATTGTTCATGAGGCATGTCGCGGCACTCGTGGCGCGTACGAGTGGAACACGACGGAAGTTTAGAGCGGTCCTATGTATCCTTTGGATTCGAGCTTCCATTTCTATTCTTCGCGTATACCGCCATGCAGTACAATACCTGCCCTTTCTTTCTTGCAAGGCAAGCAACATCTTGCAAGCTATTTCATTGCCGTGCCAATGTGTGTCAGGAAAACATCCCCCATGCGACAAACCATGGTGTAATGGAGAACATTCAGACGTCCATTCACCAAGAGATTCTTCGGCAAGCGCTCGGGACACCCATCACGTGCGGCATTTCTCACCTCGAATTTGTCGCTCTATTTTCTTGGACATGTGACAGGAAAAGCTGCGCTCTCGTCGCACCCTCCACAGCCCTGACTGAAGGCAGTCGCCGACGGCATGCGGCCCTTCCACGCAGCTTGCCTCGGATCTTCTCCGCCGCTTCCCCTGTTGTCGAGGGGGGTGCTAGCCCCGAGAAGAAAGCCTCCATGTGGCAGCGATTCAAGGCTCAAATGCCCACCAAGGTGGAGCGGAAAAAGATCCTGCCCTTGACGCTCATGTTCTTCTGCATGCTGTTCAACTACACGATCCTGCGCGACACGAAGGACGTTCTCGTCGTCACTGCCCCCCAGTCCGGCGCCGAGGTCATCCCATTCCTCAAGACCTACGTGAATCTCCCGGCTGCTCTGATGATCACCATCGTCTATTCGAAGCTCTGCAACGTGCTGCCCATGTCCAAGGTGTTCTACACGCTCATCACCCCCTTCTTGGCCTTCTTCGCGTCTTTCGCATTCCTCATCTACCCGAACCGCAACTTCCTGCACCCCAACGCCGCGGCAGACTACCTCCAGACGGTGTTGCCGTCCTCCTTCGGCGCGCTCATCTCCATCTTCCGTAACTGGACCTACGCGCTATTCTACACCATGGCGGAACTCTGGGGGTCGGTGGTCGTCTCCCTCCTCTTTTGGGGCTTTGCCAACGAGGTGACCACGGTCCCGGAGGCCAAGAAGTATTACCCGCTCTTCGGCCTGGGCGCGAACGTGGCCTTGATCTTCTCGGGCCAGTACGTGCGTTTCGTCTCCTCCATCCGCAAGCAGCTTCCCGACGGCGTGGACAAGTGGGGCGTGTCGCTGAAGCTGCTGATGGGGGCGGTGGTCTCTTTGGGCGCCGTCATGGTGGGTGCCTACACCCACATGCAGCGCAACGTGCTGACCGACCCCGAGTGCTACTCGGCGGAGAAGCAGAAGAAGAGCAGCAAGAAGTCCGCCACCTCCATGTCGCTCAAGGAGTCGGCGCAGTACCTCTTCAACAGCAAGTACATCCGAGACCTGGCCACGCTCGTGATCGCCTACGGCATGTCCATTAACATCGTGGAGGTGACGTGGAAGGGGAAGCTCAAGGAGGCATTCCCGGACCCCAACGCCTATTCCGCCTTCATGGGCAATTTCTCCACCGCCACTGGGTGCGTGACTTTGATCATGATGTTGCTGGGACGGGGCATCTTCCAGAAGTACGGGTGGGGCGTGGCCGCTCTGATCACCCCCATCATGCTCCTGTCCACGGGCGTGGCCTTCTTCTCCCTCATCATCTTCAACGGATTCTTCTCTCCCGTTACGGCCGCCTTGGGCATGACGCCTCTGATGCTGGCGGTCATCATCGGCGCTGCCCAGAACGTTCTCAGCAAGAGCAGCAAGTACTCGCTCTTCGACCCCTGCAAGGAGATGGCCTACATCCCCCTGGACGCGGAGCAGAAGACCAAGGGCAAGGCGGCCATCGATGTGATCGGCAACCCCTTGGGCAAGTCCGGGGGCTCCTTCATCCAGCAAATTCTGATCTTGATTCTGGGCTCGTTGTCCGCCTCCACTCCCTACCTGGCCGGTATCATTTTCTTGATCGTAGGTGCATGGATTAAGGCGGCAGCCTCGCTGTCCAAGCAATTCAAGGAGAAGATGGCTCAGAACCCTGACGCCGCGGAGTTTTAAGTGCGGTGTGGGCGCGGGCGAAGGAATGGACGTCATCCGAAGAGGGAGACATGATGACTGGGCCGGGGCGAAGGGGAGCACGAGATCGACGATGCCCCTGGACGGTTGGCAGGGGGAGGTGTACTTCCGAAATGCCTGCCGCGCTCTGTTCAAATTGGTTTTTGCAACGCTTTGCCATGATTAGGGAGGGGGGATCAGCTAACTCTGACACTTGTACCACACGATTGCGACTTCATTTTTGACAGTGTATGGGGGTAAAGATCAGAGAGATAGGTGGGGATGAATGTGCTTCACGTCCTCGCCACACAAAGTTTGTAGCCTTGGAAAAGTGGAGGAAAAAGGAAAAAGTGGCAAGGAGTAATATGGATGGAATGATTGACCGCCAGCTAGCGACGACAAGGAAGAGGGTGCGCGCGTGATAGCCTGTTGAACTCCCTCGGAATAAAACCTTTGAGAGTTGGGTGGGATATTCCAAGAAAAGGGCTTAGGTTTGATCACAAGCAGGAATGAGAAAGAAATAAAAGGTGTTTTGAAAAGAGAGAAACCACCATGGATTAAGGATGCTTTATTCGCGGGTCAGTTGCGCAAAGCTACCCGGACGGGTCCGGTAACGCCTGCTTATCAAAGACTGCTTTGCCGATGCGATCTCCAGTCCCGTGCCCACTGTCGGCACACCTCTGCCATATTCCTACTTCTCATTGCACTCACTCCTCAGCTCGTACTATAGGTCGGATCGTGCAGTGTGTCACCTGCCAAATTACCATCGCTGACCCCTTTCTGGCCGCGTCGGCCCGCGTCATCGCCTTCGCCTCATCCCCTCACGCCCACTCCGCTTCTCGTCAGCATTAGACTTCTATGAAGATCGTGGCCATTGCATTGCATCGCTACCAAAGGGACACCCCAGAGCCCATTATTCTCTCGTCGGTCACTGAACTTGAGAGCTTCGGGTACTTCCAACGCAATGGGTGAGTACAGCAACGGGATCATAAGAATGTTATTCTCATCCTGTTCAAAGATGTCATTGATTCTTCACATCAATCCGCAAACACAATAAAATAAATAGCATCCGTGAGATGTGTCGATTTATGAGCAAGACCTTGATCAAGCGCTGCCAGCCCGGACAAAGGCAAACCATCCAGCACGAGGGTAGGCCGGGCTCGGGGAGCGTAGGTGATGGGTTGCGTCGCGTTTGGAGGCCACCGTCTTTCGATCTCACCACCTTCTCTTCCGCACAACGTTTACAGAATATAATGTACACTGCCATTTAAGGACAGATGGTTTGGGTGGCACCGTCATAGCGGATCTAGAATATCCTCCCCGCGTTGCCTTCGTCCTCTTGTCGACCCTCCTGGAACGTTTTGCCGTTGATATCACGTACGTGGCCATCTGGAGGCGGTGTACGCGCCATAAACTCGTTTACAATAGCAACGTGGGCTGAATTACTGTGACGTGGGCGAACTTGAGATCTCTTCGGCGGCCTACATTAGTCATCCTGTCCTATGTCATCTGCTGTTGTTTCCAAGCTGTGACCAACATGTCTTTTTCCCTTCCTGCTCGCATATTGGTACAGAAATTGGTCATCTGTGACACAGCAAGAGTCCGTGACGTATCCTCCCCTGCAAGAGGCCATCCGCGAGTATCAAGACCCGGCCAAAGCGGACAAGATTACAAAGATCCGGCGGGACCTGGACGAGACCACGGACATCTTGGTACGGAGGGAGCTTGCAGGGGGGCGGGGGTGGGAAGGCGTTCCAGGCGCTAGGCATGGAGGAAAGGCAGTCGTAGACGCGTACTTATGTACCACACCTCACAGCATAAGACCATTGACGCGGTCTTGGAGCGCGGGGTCAAGCTGGACGAGCTGGTGGAGCGGTCCAACGACCTGAGCAGTCAGAGCAAGCTCTTTTACAAGCAAGCGCGCAAAACCAATTCCTGCTGCAGCATCTCTTGAGGAGACAGGGCGGTGTCGGAGTGCAAGGGGGAAGGAAACATTGGGAGGATGGGGGGGGGGGGGGCGCCATACGCGGAGGGGGCCCCCTTAGGCCGGAATACTCTCTTCGCTAGCTCTTGGGTGTGTGGGTCCGGAGAGCAAGCAGCAGGCGAAGGAAGTCATTTTTTTGTTGTCCTGAACAATGTGTACATGCCAAGGCCTATCGGTAGCAAAATAGAGGCCTCGAGGTGTCAAAGTAAAACCTTGGATTGAGGTACGACAGCGGCTATAAGGGAGTGGGGGGGGCGTACTGGCCATGGAGGAAGACGCCACCTTGGATTTGCGGATGCTGGGGCGCTTCTATCTCGGTAACACAGCAGATAGAAACTGGAGGGAGGGTGTGTACGGATACCGAGGGCCTTCAATATAGGACGGAAGAAAATGAACGGAAACAAGAAGGAAGTTTCCCCTGATTACTTTGATTACCACATGCCTGTGTGTAGAATTATGCACTCAAACAGGCGATCCAGCCCTATCCTTCGCTCCTTCCCAACGGCTCATGCCCCGTTCAGGGCCTCCACCGTCAGAGACTGGACCTCCTCAGGATTCGCCCGGCTCCCAGACTCCTTCAGCACCATGCCCACGAAGAAACCAAGCAGCTTCGTCTTGCCCCCCCGGAAGTCCTCCACTTTCTCAGGATTCGCCTCTAGGACCTTCTGCACCAAAGCGGCAATTACGGCCGGGTCGGTGATCGCCTCCAGGCCCCGGGCTTGGACCAAAGCCAGCACTGCACCCTCCTCCCCCCCCTCCCACTCATCCAAAAGCTCCGGCAGCAGCTCCTTCGCGATCTTTCCCGTGATCTTCCCCTGTCCAATCAGACCCACCAGCTCCGCCAGGCCCGCGGGCGTGAGCTTGATCTTTCCGAACTCCTTAACCCTGCCTTTGTTCCCGTTCAAATGTCCGGCGATGTCCCCCACGAGCCATTTCGCCGCCTCTTTTGGCTCCGCCCCGTGCTGTTCCACGGCCGCCTCAAAAAATCGGGCAACCGCCAGATCGTCGGTCAGAAATTTGGTTGTCTCTGTGGAGGGGCAGGGAAGGTAGCCGGGGGGCGTGTCGTGAGACAGAGCTCCAGGCAGCCCCGCGGGAAGGACAACAGCCGTCCCTACAACGTAAAGGCGGCACACCACCTTTGCCTTCTTTTTCCCTCCATCCTGCCCTACCTGCGTCCAAATTCAAACCCGCAGGGTCCTGGTACCGCGCCCGCTTTGCGGCCGGGAGCTCCTGCAGCGTCGCCCGCCAGGCCTGCACCACGGATGAGGCCAGAGCAAGGGGGGGAACGTCGGGCTCGGGGAAATAGCGGTAGTCGGACTCGCCTTCCTTGACACGCATAAGCTTGCTGGCGAGCTCCTTCTCGTCCCACATCCGGGTCTCCTGCCGCACCGCTTCTCCCGCGTCGTAGGCCCGGGCCTGTCTTACTACCTCGAAGTCCACCGCCTGCTGCACGCTCTTGAACGAGTTCACGTTCTTCACCTCCACCTTCGGCCGCAGCCCCTCCTCGCCCCGGGGACGGATCGAGACGTTGATGTCCAGGCGCATGGAGCCTTCCGCCATGTTGCCGTCCGAGGCCCCTACGTACCGCAAAATCTTCTGCAGCTCCCGGCCGTACTCCGCTGCTTCCGCCCCTGAGCGCATGTCCGGCTCCGACACGATTTCCGCCAGCGGAATGCCCGCACGATTGAAGTCGACGAGGGAGTGCGTGGAGCCCGCCAGGCTGTCGCTTCCCTGATGGACCATTTTCGCCGAGTCTTCCTCCACGTGCAAGCGCGTGATGGATA
>Ga0102934_1000376_pt1 | contig 29349 bp, 30 predicted proteins | sample SalPonR2_A_D1_MG_FD_78175 | JGI IMG/M metagenome (GOLD analysis project Ga0102934, IMG submission 78175) | Salt pond soil microbial communities from South San Francisco under conditions of wetland restoration - Salt Pond MetaG R2_A_D1_MG | ecosystem: Environmental > Aquatic > Marine > Intertidal... | reverse complement strand
GGCATCGAATACTCCGAGATAATCGATGGATCACCTAACAACAACAACAACAACAACAACAACAACAACAACAACAACAACAACAACTACAACAACAACAACAACAACAACAACAACAACAACAACAACAAGTACATCATCGTCAACAACAAGTACATCATCATCAACAACAACAACAACAACAACAACAACAACTACCACTACAACAAGCACAACATCAACAACCACAACAACAACAGCAACAGCAACAACGGCATCAGCAGATGCTGGCTGCGACAGAAGGGGGTGGAGGGAAGGGAGATGGAAGGGGATTGTCTTCGCAGCATCCACCGCCGCTACCAGCAGGTGGTGGTGCTGGCGAAGGGGGGACAATCATGTAGCCTACGTTGGCTGCGGCGACTGTAGTGTATTTTCAGCATTTTATGTGTTGACTTGCATGCGTCTGTCCTGAATCATGGAAACTTTTGCATGTGAGGAGCATGTACGGCTCATGAGTGTGATCCTGGGATCGAAAAAGGGCGATCATGATGCGCACGTGCGATGGCGATTCGTTTAGGACGACTGTCTCCAGCCTCACCACGACTTTTACGAATCGGTAAAAGCGATACGACCATAGAAGTGAGCAACCTGCCCATAAACATAGACATGTCGCAAATCTTGACATACTGGGGATAATAAGGCTGGAAGAAGCACACGCAGGATGTAAGAAAGGGGGTGGCTTGCGACGACGAGACTGGAGGGCAGCGAGCCTAAGGGATAGAGGGGGTAAACACCGACCAAAGCAAAGAAGAGGAAGTGGAAATGATATGGCTATTTTTCTGTTTGTAACGATGTGTGTTTATTTTAACTTGATTGATGGACTCGTCCTAACATTTTTCAATGTCATGTTTTTCACATAGAGGAGGTTTTTGTGTCGAAAAGTTGAAGTTTTGTGATGTGTTCCGTCTTTTTCATACAAAATGTCCTGAAAGCGGCTCAAGCGAATGTTTGTCAACAAGCGGTTTCCACCATACAGCGATTATCAAACGGAATTATCTTTTACAAGCTTGGACAGACATATGTAATCCTTGTGGTGGGCCCATTTATACTTTCTACGCGCTATTTGGGGGGTTGCAGAATCCTAAAAAAAGAAAACCTTTTGACCCATATCCCCTTAGGACGACAACTCAAGCATGAACGGTAAAGGTGCTACATTAGAAAACACATTTTTCCAGTCCAATGTACCGGGTCGCTACACAAGTTGGACCGAAGATGGTCACCACGCTGTTTCAGATGGTTTTGAGAAGGGCGAGGACGAGCAGCCATGGTCTTTTAATGCAGAAGATTGCATCATGGATATGCGATGTCCTCCGAACCGACACGGTGATAGATTTGGCTCTAAAACTGGTCCCAAAGGTGTTTTGGCAGATTATAAAGCCCATGCTAAGGCTATGCAGGACTTGAAAAGAGAGGAAAACGAGCATCGACAATATGTGCTTTTTCGTATCGCAGACGGCGGTACCAGCAAATCAAAAACAAGGATAGAGTCCTCGAGCTGGCCGAACATCTTGGATTCAAAGGATGAAGACAGCCCATCAATCAATGCTGGAGATGATGACTTCGTTGAGTTGCAACGCATGCGCTGGCTGGCAGATATGAAGCAGCTATCAGTGCAGCAAGCGGCCGTAAGACCCCGTATCCTGTTTGGAGAGGTCGAAGAAACTTCAGGGACAGATATGGTCGATAAAATTGATGCCCTTTTGGAATCCTCTCCTACAACAAAGGTTGTCGTGCACGTCTACGAGCCTCATCTTCCCGCTTGCCGACTCCTAAATTCCTTTCTACCTTATCTGGCTCGAAATTATCCTGCCGTTTGTTTTCTGCGCCTCCATCAAGGACTCAATCTTCCCCGTAGCAATTTACGTTTAGACGCCGCAGCACTTCCCATGCTACTGGTATATGAGAAGGGGGAAGTACAGGAATGTGTGGCCCGAGTGGATGCGTGTTTGGGTGCAGCCTTCTTGTGCGAAGACGTGGAGGGCCTGCTGGAGGAGAAAGGTGTCTTGGGGTGAATATCAGTCGTTACGCGTTCAAAGTGCTCACAGTCAAACTTGAGCCATGCGAGATAAACATTCTCTGTACGCAAAAACCGAAAAATTTACTGGTGTAGAAAGTCAGTCCATCGAAACAAGTGCTTGTTTTCATTTTATCCATCTCCCCGCGACCTTTCTCTCTAATGTGAAGGACTTTTGTACAGAAGAACCAAACCACATATCATGCAGTCCAAGCCATGCCGAAAGCATTGGCTACTGTAATTATTTCAGCTTTTCGGCGACAACCACGGCCATGGTGGATGTTTTTTGGGGCCAAGAACGGATGGAAGGCTTCATAATGCAGAAGGGCGCCGGAAAGGGCGCCAAATCTGTCCACGTCTGGCCTCACTTTGGCATCCGTCCTTTCAGCACTTTCGACTCTTGTCCAAGTCCAGTCATTCTTCAGACCCTTGCCCAGGACCGTGAGCTGACTTGCCTTTTCGCTATTAATTGCTACCCAACAGAATCTGTAAAATACTTGAAATCAAATCTCCGTCGCGTATGAACATGAGAGTATCTCGAGCACGGGGCGTAAGGCCACCTTTCTCCGACTCGACTATTTACAAAAAGGGATGACAACAAGAGACAGGCTAAGGCGCTACACCACGCGCACACCTCATTTGACCTGCCTGTGCCACTTGAATCGATCACCTGCTTCAAACGTTTCAATCATAACGATCTGCTCCTCATTGCTGAGGGAGGTCCCGCAAGACGTACGACACAAGAAGACAGTCCGCAAGACCTATGACACTAGAAGACAGTTCTTTCCGATCTTGATGTCTCACGCTGCTTTACCACAGTCCGCGTCTGCGTCGTTCCATTCCTCGCACACTGACGAGTTGAACGAGGACCATTGCCAAAACAAGGGCACGACAGCTGGCAAAGTACTTGATGACAAAACCGTGAGAAAAGTGTGGCATACCACTGCCGCTACTGGCACCCTCAGGAACTTTTGACTCCAGTGGTGGGGTCGGGCTATGTACAAAAATTCCTACAAAAATCACAACAATGCTAGTACGTGTCAACCTGACACAATAGAATCCACTCAAACTATCGACCGACGCGCTCGTTAGCTTTACGGACGGGCCCCCCTCCCCTCCTCGTCCCTCTGCTCTCTTCATCGGTAGAGGCCTCCGCCGCCTGAGTAGCCTCCGTTGCCGCCAAACCCTCCCCCCTGTTGATAACCATCGCCAGGCCTCACCGGTATGGGTACCGGGGTCCACGCCTCCTGCGTGTGCCCTCCATCGGAGCAACACATCTTGAAGAAGATGAAGTCACAGCAGCTTTCGGTTCCTTCGCACTCATAGTCCGAGTCGCAACCTTCAGGGATCTTTGGCAACCAGTCTGGACGAGCTTGCAAGGGTGGTGGCGGGTCGACCAATTTTGCTGCGGCCAGGGTAGGTTTTGAAGGCCGGGTGCTAAGTGTGACTCGTCCGGCGCGACGGTGCAACGCCTGTTTCACGCCCGCCGGCAGAAAAGCCTCCACAAGTCCAACTAAAACACAGCAGGCAATGACGCCAACAAACACATGTGTCCGTGTCAATGGTGCCATGATGCAGTGATGTTGGCAAGTGGCAGAGTCGTTGATTCTATTATAAAGATAACCCGAAGCAGAAAACGCGGGTTCTTTCCAGGCAAATTTCACTCACGACGCCAATTTAATGTCTACGCCGCTTTTATGAAAACGTGGAAGTACGAGTTCTTTTACGTGAGGCTCACCGCTCAGAACGGTTAGACAATGCTCTGCGATTGCCTGATGTCGCTCAGTGTGTTCCTGTCGGCGTGGCGAAGTATTTGCAGGCATCAGCACGTGAGTGACACGCTCTACACGCGGAGAGGGCGCCGCCTTAAAAGACCGCCTCGCTCCGAAACCAACTTCCTTGACACGAGATAAATACAAAATAAAGCGCGTCATATGCACAAAAAGGAAGACGTGCAACGTAAGTCCAGATAGTGGACGTGTGCCCGCGCGTGGCCAAATGTTTCGCAGTTTTCAGAGTGGAAGAGAAAGAGCGACACCCTTCTTGTGTCAGAGCGAGGCCATCTGCTTTCCCTTCTGCAACCCGCAAACCTCGCAGAGTCCTCTAGCGGCCCTGAGCCTGCCCTGGTGTTTCTCGTACCGGACGCCGGAGAAACCCCCCCGGTGATGTTTCTCGTACTGTGGCCTCTAGCACATGCGATACTCAAGCTTGGCCTTTTCAAATTCTGTCTTTTCACCATTTGTGATCCAGGGAAGTGCCTTCCCTTCTTTTAATTACAGGGGGTTATGAATTTACGTGGAAAAGACAGTGGTTAAGGTGTCGCGATGTGGAGAAAAAGAAGATGACTAAGCTTTCATCGTTAGCAGAGGCCCATCCGTTCACACCCGAAGAGATCACTTTCCTTGGTGACTGCATCGGTGAGATGATGACGTCCAGTAGTTCTCCTTACATTTTGAGTTTATGGGCATTCAAATCAGAACTTGCAATAAGGAAACCTCCCCCTTCCCTAAACCCTCCGGGGAAAGGTAGCCTACAAACGCCTTACCTGAGTAGTCTAGTGAGAATCTCAACGCGACAAACGTGTTGGGAAGTGGGTGACATGCTGATTAAACATGCTACCAGAGTTTCACAAATAGCACGTCGTGAGACACGCATGGTTGAGGATAATCCGCCCGGGAGGAGAACACGCTTCCCATCCTTGTCTCTCATGTTTTTTCTTCTTGCGATGCTATCGTTGCTAACCCTAACTTTCACATTTGTCGATTCTTCTATACTTCGAATTTGCTGCTTATAGGTACTTAATGTACATGTGACCTTTGCCTTTGCTTCCTGATCCTCTCCCGCCTCTCTATTCACCTTGCACGCTGTCGCCCACCTCGTTCCCTCAAAAGTTTCCATACCCCCGTGCCTGACGCGAAGCGAATCACGCCACTGACCCACTGGATAGCCATAAAGACACTTAAAGCAGTCCACAACTCTGACAAACCCACGTGAGGACTCCACAAGAGCAAGAGTCCGATACAGATCACGTTCGCCAGCCACATGGTCACGGTCGAAAAGCCCCAATCGAGGCCACCCATGATGATCCCGTTCACGGGGTAGGCGAGGCCCTTATTGACCTGGCAGGCCATGACAAGCGGAAAGACAGCCAATGCCGTGGCTTGCACGGAGAGATCGGATGTGAGACCTCGCATGACCGTCGACTTGCTGCATAGCGTGACGACGGAAAGGCCGCCGGAGACCATGGCACCGAGGACACAGCCTCGCTTGATCAGGTGCCAGAGGTTCCCGCGTGCTTCCTCCACTTCCCTTATGCTGGCCGTACCACTTGCGGAGGCCAGCGTGGCTGCCTTCAGGACTCCAAGCTCTCGGGCGATGAGGGACTGCACGGCGATGGCGATGGACTCGCAGAGCTGGGTGGTGGCAAATCCCACCTGAAACGTCAGGTTGTAGGCAGCCGCTCCCACGACACCGAGCAGAGCGGCTTGGCGAGCGCAGTAGGCGTAGGCAAGGATCTTTCCCCAGGTCCTGACGAAGACCAAGGAGGCCGCACGGAGGTATTGGCCGAGGGAGGGGAGGAGGTCGGCGAAATTGAGGCGGACACGGGCACGTTGCCGGACTCGAAGGAGCAAGGGGAATAACGCCACGTATTGTGCGATTGCGGTGCCCATGGCTGCCCCAGAAGGACCCATTCCGAACGTGAACATGCACAGCGGGTCCAAGGCCGCGTTCAGGACGGTGAACACAAGGCTCCACTTCAACGGGGTCAGAGTATCGCCGAGACCGCGGAAGATACCGTTGGAAACGAGCCAGAGCGTGGCAGCAGGGGTGCCCAGGGCTCGAATGCGCAAATATGAGACAGCGGGGTCGTACATTGCACTCCCGGGGAGTACGCCCATGGCGCGAATGATTGGAGCGGCGCACAACACGTACACTACCCCTTGAAGTAGACCCACAACTCCCGCTAGGAGGAGGGCGGTGCTGACTGACCGAGAGAGGGCATTTGCTTTGCTCGCTTCACTTTCTCCAACGTCTGCTCCCTCGCTTGAGGCGACCAGGGAGATGCTCGTGCGCAGTAAAGGGTCATTGTAGAGCTTGGACACCGAATATTGCGCCGAGATGGCCACTCCCACACCCCCAAGGGCTACCGGTCCCAGCCGCCCCAAGTATGCCGTGTCGACCAATCCTGCTAGTGGTTCGGCTGTGAATTGCACGAATGCCGGTGCGGCGATCCGGAGAAAGTCCCAGTCAAGCTTTTGTTTCCGGGGGGCGTCAGGTCCAGGCGCAAATGTTTGCAGCCAAGCCAGGACCCGATTGGGCTTTGTTCCGGGGATGCGTGCAGCGAAGGCACCACCACGCCATTTAAAAGGTGGATCTGGAGAATTTTTTCGCACGGGGCCACGAGGTGATGAAGAGGATTGTGGCAGTGGAGGCAGGGTCTTGTTGGCTTTGACTGTGCTTGATGGTTTACTTTGATGGGTGGGATTGCAAAATGAGGTGGTGGCTGGCCGAACAAAGACGAAGGCTGTGGAGAAGGACAAAAAAAAAGCTAGCAAGGAGATGCCATGGCAGTGTTTGCGCGGGAGTAGCATGGTGCGAATGAAAAGGTAACAAGTACAGTCGCCGTACGTTGCTTGAAGTCCGGCCACCTCACTGCGTTGTCCGGCTCAAGTGAAAGGAAAGCTATCTCCTAGAGGTCATGAGGAGAAATAATACCAATTGAAGGGTGTGATGGTCATGCGTGATGTGAGAGTGCGACAAATCACAAGCTGCGAGAAGAAAACTTGCTACTCTTTTTAGAGCGACGTACTACGGAGAGGACCGTGTCGATCTTTTCATCTCACATTTATTATTGAGAAAACAAGAGTTGCCATCCTATGCGTCAATACACTGCGTTCCTGCGCCCGCTCTTCTTCCTGCTCCTACTGCTATTTCGTCAATATGTTTCATTACGTTGCTGTACCTTCCACAAAGATTGATAAGAGTCCTGCACTGTGAAATAGGACCCCACATTCTTCTCCATCAAACCATCATCTCATGCTATCCCTCAAAATTTCAATGCAGACATCCATCACGGCCTTGCTTGTTTCTACACAAACGCTAAAGAACACTATTTACACGGTCTAAGCACCTGCCTGGTCTAACCATCGCCGGATTTTTAGACATTCAGAATGGGTTGATGTGCTTGTCAATATTTCCTTCCCCACCTATGAAATACGGAGTCATCGTTTCTTTTTTGCAGTTGCGCCCGTGCACAACTTTCCCAATTATTTCTATATCTTCAACATATTTTATTGCGTGTCCTACGTATTCCTTCCTACGTGGAGGGGGTGGGCGATGGCATAAAGCGATGCATCCTCCCTCCCTCCTGCTCTTATCTTTTCGTTGTTCTTCTACGCTTCATTTGACGGCGACCCAACCACCGCACCAGCACCCACAGCCCTGAGGTCCGTGATTGTCGGTCCCTCCTTCCCCATCTCCCTCCCCCCTTCCTTCACGCGCTGTCCAAAGGCCGAATACAGGCACGTGGGCACGGTCATAGAGTCAGAGACCGCCGTGCGGGTGGGCAGCCAGACGCGGGCAGAGCGGGGGGGAGGAATGTAGCAATGGAGGGTGACAGCTCCGATGACGGGGTCTGGGTTGCCCACCTTGTGGAAGCCGAGCGAATCTAGCGTGAAAGTGGCGGTATTAAAGAGAGGAATGAGGGTATGCTCACGTCGACCACGCCTTGCACTCAAACAGAAAAGCCAGCGAAACTTGAAATAAATGTCAGTCCTCTCTACCTCTCTCCTCCAATCCCTGTCTCCGCACCTTCGATGTACGAGAGCTCCCCCGGGTAGAAGTACTTCTCCTCCTCCGCCACCAGGCTCCTGCCTCCGTCCATCTGGTAGATGGTCTCCTTGACCGTGCCCTGCGCGCATTTGACCCAGCAACCGTCACAAGGATGGTCGTGGATGGGAGATTCCTGGAGAGAAATCGAGAGAAAAGGAGGGAGGAAAGGACGGATGGGCGGGAGTCATAAAAAGACCAGGGCATATAGATCCAAGCACCAGATGGGAGAAGAGGAAAAGGGAGGAAACAGGTTAAATAGGTAGAAAAAGAGACAAGGCCCACCTTGCCGGGATTCCAGCAGAGGAGGAGCAGGGTGAAAGTCTTGCCGTCCGTCGCCACCAGGTTGCGGGTGTAGAGCTTGTCAGGGTCCCAAAACGCGTAGGGCGACCAATCCTCACGACGGAGCTCCAAACGCCTGATACGGGAGGGAGAAAACATGGTCGCATGAGAGGACCCGTTTGTGGGGCGCGAGATAAACTCACGTCGGAACCCAACCTGCGTTCCGTCCTCCCTCCTCACCCTAGTAGGCGCTTGACCGGTTCGCACATCTTCATGTTCCGAAGGTTGCACCGCTTCAAAACGGTCGGAAGGATCATGCTAAACTCCTCCAATGATAATGCGCCCTCCCCCAGATCCTTCATCCAGGAAATTACGCGAACGTGATGGGGATGATCATGGCCATTGAGGGGGGGTATGGCCACCTGAGGACGAGGCACAGGGTATGGAATGATTTGTCGAAAATTTTTAGGCAGGTTGATAGACAACATTTTATTGGAAAATAATGGTGGAATGAGGAAAGTCGTCAGAAGTCAGAGGTGTGAGGCCAAGAAAATGGTCACCCGGAAAGTGAACAAGGAGCTTATTGAGGGAATAGCTGCAGAGACTCACATCCAAGGAGGAGGCCCGTGAATCACCTCGCAGGATCTTCCCATCCTGGTCGCTGAAAAAAAACTCTTTGGGGGTACTAGAGCAGGGCCCTGTGGACGAACATGATGAGGAAGACGCTTCCCTCTTCATGTCCTTCTCCCTCGCGCCCTCGTCCTCCAAAGGGGCCATCTTTGAAGCATAGGAAGAAATATGCTGCCGACGTCCACTTTTCTGTCCTCCATCACCGCCCTTCGGAAGGGGATTCCGAGAGTCCTTGGAAGTATTATCGAGGACATCCGATGCACGTGAAAATTCAAGTCGTCCTGCCTTGACAGCCGGAGGTTCCGCTCCTTCCTCTCTCAAATCGTCAGGAATCGTGCAATCACTCAATGCGCGCCGAACTTCGTAGCTTTCTTGATCGTAGGGTCGGTGATGATCTGAGTCTGATTGTGAATTTGTACGGCACGTCAAGGGGTTAGGACAAGGGGGGAAAGGTAAATGGACATGTATGTTCACCAAGTCGCTCACTAAGAATCAACACATGGACTTATTGCATACGAACCTGGTGGACTGCTTCCCAAAATGTTGATGAGACGCTCAAAAATCGAAGGAGGCATGTTGATGTGGTGCGTAGTGAGGCTTGTGTACGCCGGCTTCAAGCAAAGCAACGTTCGAGGGGACTCTGACAACCTCGTGTCGTCTTGTGCTCCTGGTCGGCCGCTGTGTACGTATAGGTGTAATAGGATTGCTCATAAAAAACACCATAGCCTTTTCATCCTCCTCAAACCTATCTTTCAATTTGAGGTGCCTCCATCTGTTCCGCGTGCAAATGTTTGCCGCGGACGGAATTTTCTGCTTCAAATTTGCTGCGGCCATATCGGATTAGAGAGGGCGACAGCTGACGGGGCCGAGAGCCTCGCCCGGCAGGGAGGAGGAAAGGGCGCAAAGGCCTGTCACACGTCTTTGCTTGGGCAAAGACCTTAACATCAGGCGTGCATGAGAAGAAATTTTGTGTGCATGCTGTTGTCGTGCTGGTTAATGCCAAAGATGGCCGGTGTCGACCTTTGCAAACCTTTCTGTGGGCGTGGAGGAGAGAGATCCCCTGTCCGAGGGGGGTAGCACGAGGCGGCCCGACAGTGAGATAAGAAGAGGGGTAAGATATATCAACGGGAAGTACAAATCGGAGTATGCCCTTTTATTCTTGTGTATAAGAGCATGATAATTAATGCCACACTGCAATGAAGTTTTTATAAATTTACATCAAATCGAAGTTTTAACGAATTTACATCAATCAATTTTGAAAAAGGAAAACAAATGGCTCGCAACGCTCTCAACTGTTATTTTACAAAGGACGTGTGAGATTTCTTTGATACTAGACAAAGCGGAGGATCCCTGAATTTATCGCGGAAAAAAAATAAGTAGAATTTATTGAGAAATCAAAGATAAGCCTGTAGAAATATACATTTGCTCGTTAAACCTGAGCATCGCGGCCCAGATTCATCCCAAAACGGCATGCTTTTCAGCAGCCTACGGGGGAAATAAAAGAAAGCAATTAAGAGCAATGCTTTCTCGGACAACAATTTGACATGGCTATGCAATATTCTGTTGCTAGGTCCCTGCGGTAAAGACACACTAGAGTGCGTCTTCATTACTACAGATGAAGACCTCGCTCTCTTACTCGCCTGAGGGCATAAATAAGCGTTCTCATGTAATGTACCGCTCCAGCGTGTGACACCTTCGTAGTGACCGCTGTGCGGGAAATTAGATCAAGAATTGCTGCCAAGCTCGGGTGCTTGTTGGGAGTCTGAAGGTTTAGGGTTTCGCGGTCTTAAACTTTGTGCTGCATTATCATAATTGTACCAGTGAGAGACCCTATATTAAAAGCTTGCTGTCACTATTGACTTAGCGAGGTATACTCACAAATTGCAGCTCTGCCCATGTCGTGTCATCGCGCTGCTAGCTTGTAATCTTGAACAAAGGCCGACCTAATTATCTTAGGTATAGTCGAAAATTACCTGTATGCTCTTAAAACTTGCATGTACCTTGAAGAAAGTCATGTGGCGCCCAAACTTGAGGAATAATTTTCGATGCTGACCAATGATGTCGAAATCATTCATCTGTTTCTCGGCAACTGTCCCTGGGGAACTTCTTGTGATAAAGTGGTGGTGTCGACATGTACATTTTTAACTTACATGTGATTTGCCCCTCCTGGGTATGTATTTTTTTTGGCAATTCCATTCTTATGTACGTTCCGCACTGGCCTGAAATGCAATACTAGTGAGGATAGCAGGATGACGGTAAATGTATGAAATATCCCAACAGTTACCCCCTTCACTTTTCTTGACATTAAGTGAGCTTGGACATTCTCTTGCTACAGGGATACTTGCATACTCTCAGAGACCAAAAGCATCTCGCGGTATCCCTAAATTCTGTCACGTTCTTCTCGAAAAGTGAACAATACCGCGGCCTCTATTTCTAGCGTGTCCCTCGTATGAGTCCAGTTCAATTCAGTCCGTTCCTTGTTCCTCTCGGCCCTCGGGACTTCGGCGATTCAACCCTTCTGAGTTTACGTGACTAGCGGGCTAAAGATCAAAAGACCCTCACTACAATGTACCTTTGGACGACTCAAAACAGAGGGTATGCTGAGATCCCCTTTGCGCATCGCCCTCTACGACCGGTCGCTCACTTTGGTCGACCAGCACATAGATTTCAGCACTAACGGCTCTTGGGCACGGCAAGGCCCATATCGATTACTCTTTACCTTTCATCTTATCCCCGCTATTTACCTCTACCTTCCAAAAAACAAATAGAATGTACGGCTACAGATACAAGAGGTTGAAACAGTCACGATCGGGAAAAATTATACGTGCATGTCTTCTTTTTGTAGCTTTATCTTGCCGCGTGGCATCATCGCCATCGAAACAGACAACGCTCCGTCACTTTTCAGCCTCTCCACCATTGCCAGCGACCCAAACAATCACATTGACGCCTTGCATGCCATTGCCTGTCTTGAGCAACTGCTCGGCGGTGCCCATGGCCGTGCAAGGCAATCTTAATTCATGCATCCATATTTCCTTCCAGTCTGGGGGCTTCGGACAAAACGCCAGGACAGCACACCTAAGCTTTGTCTTTGCGGGAGAAGAGGAAGAAGAAGGTCATCTTCATGATTTGTCCCATACTCCAACATCAGACTTGAAGCCAGCAGAAACAGGAGAACTTGCAGATGCTAAGGAACTCAGGACGGAGCAAGAAGGGTATCTTGACATAGTTCCCGCGGCAGGGACGACCCGTGCGGCTCGAGGCGACGGCATTGACTTTCTCAGCCCTCAAGACGGCGAGAAAATCCATGCAAAGAGTGAGAAGCTACCCGCGAGTATTAGAAGAGCCGAAAAGAGGATGACGGGAATGAAATCGAACCTCAGCGGTGGCAATCCCTCCCTAACCATGGTCCTGTTGGTCGGTTCAATCTTCTACTTCCCGACTCAAGCGGCCATGTATGAATTTATGCAGGTATGACGACCGAGGGCACAAAGTTAGATAATGCATGAGGAATTCAGTATTCTACCTCTGTGAAACTCACACTCTTCACCTACGTTCCTCACAGCCGAAAGTGGTCGCTGCCATGCGGGAGAAAGGTTTCTACGACCCATTGGAGGATGGGCCCTGTCGGCCCAGTGAGGATGACCGCGACGATGCTGATGCCAATAATGGAAGCAGTCATAGCATAGCCGGCAGAAGAGACATTCTCAAGGATCTCACGTCGGTTGACAGGAAGCTGCAAAAAGTACGCGGGGCACGACAGCCGCTGCCACAAACGCGACCGGAGGTAATGCAGGGGGAGAGCGAATCTCTCCTAAATTGCGCGAACGTTGTCGATGTCTTCAACCATCAGGGCGGAGATGAGTCCTCGTACGCGCGCTTGTACACATGCAACATCACCTCCAGCGACCCGGGAGGGGCAATCCCCGCAGTCCACCATTTGTCGGTCGAGGGGCTCCTCCCCGACCTCTTCCCCTACACCTACTGGGTCTTCCTCAACATGGATCCCTTGAATCCTGACGAGCCACAAGCCCCTCCTCCGCCCCTCCGGGCTCTCCCGAAAGGATATCAAACCATCCGCTATGAAGCCAAATTCGCGCCACCTTACGCTCCTCCACCGGCGGCCCTGGGCGGACCCCTCTTTTGGATATTGGTTTTGATCACCGTGCTCTACTTCATCCTGTCCTCTCGGTATGTTTCAAGCCCCATTTTGGATTGGCTTAGCACAACTAGGTGGGGCAAGCGACAGTTGCGGGGAAGAGACGGCTGAATGGAAGGGAGACAGATGGCGGGTCTCATTTTAGTACATATCAGTCCTATTATGGGGGCAGTTTTTGTGTGTGCGGCGAGTGGAGCAAGGATTGATGGGTGAATGAAAAAAGCTGCCTCTGCATCAATTTAACTTGAGTGAGGAAAGGAGATATGTGGATTTCCTGTTTGTATGTGTGGAGGACAAAGGAGACCATATATATTGCCGGCAAAACGCCTTGATTCGAAAGAAGTTGGCTGAGCTTTGTAATTGAGTATGGAATGTCCGGTCACACAGCATGTAATATCTATCCACGTGCAAGTGTGAAACAATAAATAATCTGACACAGACATCGAGTATGTCTGCCATTTCTTTTCATTTATTCATTTATGCGCTGTACATGACCATCCAAAGCTGCATCATTTACTCTTTTCAAATTTTCCCAATATGATCCCTCATACTCAAGGCAATGCGAGCTATTCAGCCTATGATGACGCGTGATTTTGGCGTGACGCTAGAACTGTCGCCACTTTTATATAGACATAAGAATTACTTGAAGGAGTTTTCCTGCTCTAAAGCTAAGGCGCGCCAGAATCTCATGTCTTCCTTCCCGTCTACGTTTTCTTCTGACGAATGCTAGAGCGACCCCTTCTCACGACTTAATTCCCCACCTTCTGGTTGGCGCCTCATCGCCCGTCTTGAAGCTCTTTTTTCTTCCAATCCCTCCTCTTCTTTCTCAGATTCATACATAAATGCATCCAAGATAAAGGCGACGACAATGTTGAGCACCACGAGCTGTCCAATGCAGTAGTACAGTACAAAGAATATGAGCGTACCCACGCGCGCTCCTGCCCCATTTCCCTCTACCAAGGCTCCAAAAGCCTCATAGAATGGCTGGATTAAAGAGGAATCGATAAGGATCTCAACCAGAATAATGAAACCCCCGCCTAGATCGTTGAAATTAAATAGAAAGAGACCATTTTCATAGTAGTAAGTTGGAGTTAGCACCGATAGTTGGGGGCGGGCGGGGTCGGTGTTCACCAGGCCTCCGTAGATTTCCAGGCCGCAAGCCGCAAACAGGAAGGTCACCGCGAAAAGGTTAAGGAAGAGGGAAGAGGCGGAGGGAAGGATTTTCAAGAAGGCATGACCTGTGGACCGAAACTGTGGGATGGCCATTAGGGCGCGAAAGAGCCGGAGGATTCGGAGCAGCTCAAACACGAGAAAGGGTTGGTGGAATTGAGAGCCTTGATGGCCGGTGCCCCCGCAGCTCCCCACCACCTCGTATATCGCGCCCCCAACGGTCAAAAGGGTCAAAGTGGCATCGAACAAGTTCATGTAAGAAGCCACATATTGCTTCCAACCGTACACAAAGAGCTTCGCCACGGCTTCGAGGGTAAATATGCCCGCGGCCATAAAACTGAAATCCCTGTGGGACAAAAGCGTTTCTTTGGACGCAGCTCCCTCCTCTACTGCTCCGTGAAAATCTGCCCCCATAGTGAACAACGTCCTCACCGTCGTCGAAGTGAGATCGGGAGCAGGCGTGGGTCCCGGGCTGGACGGAGGGGCGCCATTCCCGTTGGCCGCAATCGCCAGGGCCAGGTTGGCGATGATGACGGCGTCGATAAAGTACTCCAGGAAGGCGCTTTGCACGAAGACACTGACGTACGCAAATATCCGCGAAGATGCCAGCCGCGGGCACCACAGGTCGACGAAACGCATCCTGCCTTCCCCCTCGTCTTCCTCCCCGCCTCCATCCTCCTCCTCGTCCTCCCCTCCCTCTTCCCCTCCGGCTCCCGCATGTAAATAAGCGCCTTGTGCTATTGTTCTCTCCCCATGGTGCTTCTGCTGCCGTCGATGGTAGTGGTGGCGATGCATTCCAGGCTGTCGGTGGTTCTGCTTGCGGGACACGGCAGCCAAAAGGTCGGGCAGTCGCATGAATGATGCTTTGCGTACCCAGCCGTCATCGCCCTTTGTGAGGTTGCCGAGGAGGAGGTCGAGGGTATGCGCGGTCAGTCGAGGAACGGAGGAGAAGGTGGAGAGCAGAAGGAGGGCTTGGCGCATGACGTGGCCTGGGACGGCTTGGACGGGGGCCGTGGAGGAAGGCAAAGCACGAGAGGAGACGGCTGTAGGCGTTGACATGGAGGCCGATGCCCCAACGTGAGATGAGCGTGCAACCGAAGCCAAGGGCCGGAAAAAGGGATCGTTTGTTGCCGGCATCATCAAGCTATCTTCCACTGCGGCCCACGCCTCCACTTGACCGGAACTTCCATGCGGCGGCAACCCCGAAGGCACCGCCAGGAGGGAGAAGGCCTGGGCCATGCTCACCTGCCTGTCCATTTTTCTTCGCTTTTCTCTCTCTCTATTCTGCTCATTATACACGTCGACGACGATCGCCAGCGCCAAATTGAGAACGAAGTATATGACGATGATCATGAAAGAAAAGACCCACAGGGTCAGAACGACGTTAGGTGGCAAGTATTTCCCTGTTTCGGGATCCCGAAGGACCATCATGTTCGGAAACGTCCAGTACAAAAAGAGATTCCAAACACTAGTGATAGCACCGCGAAAGTTGGGGAAGTATAGGGCTGCTTCTTGCGCGTCGGCCTTGTTTTTGGACGTGGATGAAAAAAGAGATAGCCCGAGAATGGCGTAGACTAAGAAGAAGGATAAGAGCAACACAAGTGCCTTCCCGAACTGAGGCAGTATTCGTACAATCAGTTGCATCTCTTGTCGGAGGCGGCGGGAGTAGGTGGCGAGGAATAGTATTCGCAAAAACGGTGCTACTCGGAAGGTCCATGGGGAGGGAAACAAGGCAGAAATTACAAGGCTCAAAAAAGAGGCACCCAACAACATCTGATGCCAGAACCCACGTGCCCAAGGACGACATGTGACGACTAAGAGTCCCTCAGCTATTATTTGCAAAATGTAGTCCACGGCCAATACGCTCAGGGCGATGAATTCGGTCGTCAAAGCAGGGGCTCGTCCTACGAAACGAGACGTGACTCGCGGGTAGAGTTCGCTTTGGGAGCTTCTGGGATCGCACGTGCTTGGATCCCGCAAGCACCACATTGGTGTCTCGATAAAGGTTAATAATATAAGAGTCCATATCGCCAGCCACGGCAGGATATATCCTACCGTACGAAGACGTTGCCTATGAGCCCAGGTGGCCCATGGACTTCCAACTACGGGATGAAATCGAATTAATCGATCCAGTCCATCTTTGATACAAAATACGGCCTTCTGTACAGTATCTTCAAAGTTATGCAACTGATACGGATAGCCGTCTGGCTCGTGCTGTCCTTCTCCCCGAGTCAACGGTGCTGTTGCCATAGTGGAGTTCAGAGGCGTGAATCGCTGTCAGGAGTTTTGGGGCGAGGAGACCTGACGCCAGTCCCACCGCAAATTGGCACTACTGCTCCATGTAATGAAGTGCAAAGAGCCCTGCAAAATAGATGAGCCTGCCAGTGTACATGTTGGCGACGATGAAATCAAAAATTAGTCGTATGTTAGTGGTGTTTCCGGCCGTTTGCCCAGTATTTCTCTTCGCGACCTCGCATGCTCGCTGGCCCCTGCCGATCGATCCATTAAATCCTCATAGCGCCCTGACGCCTACATACCAGTGGTCCCAAGCCCCCACGCGACGTTTCGACACGGTTCCCATTGCTCATTGCCTGTCCTCAACGTTCCTAGGTTGTCATTGCCAGGTATCCACACATATTGGTGCGTGCGACCGCTGTCGACGGCAGATGCAGTATGCGGCTTGGAACAAGTCAACATTCGTAGATATACTTGTTTTAATTCTCAAAGTCATAGTAGCCGCCGCATTGATTGGCCATGCTCATCACATTGAAGGGGAAATCCAACCTGAACCTGTGTACGGGGTCCTTGACGACCCTACCTACGCCTACAGTGCAGAAGCCGCAACTGACATGCTGGTCCGTGTCAGCTGGATTGCTGGGGGTTATGTAATGGTAGCAAGCGCCATCGGGTTGATAGGGCGGTGCCTGCACGCTGCCCCTCTATATGGTGTCTACTACTGCGCCAATATTTTTGGCTTTGCTGTATGCCTGACCGCAGCAATAATCCCAACAGTGTGGGGTACGACAAGAAAAGGATTATGTCTGGCCGCTGAAGCCTCCTGCCTGGCTGTTGAGGATTTGAGTCTGTGTCCTTATCCCGTCAGTTCTTTTGCCACTCAAACACGTCAGCGGGTACTGGCCGATCCGACGGAAGGGGTCTCCGGGGCTGAAGGGGCTGTGACAATGGCAAGTTCCAGTCCGTGTTGCTACTTGCCTTCGTTTTTATTCTTCTGTGAACATTTTTTTGGGGCCGTGTACACGCAAACTGTAATCGCTGTTGTCCTCCTCGCCCTAGTCATGACGCAGAGCATGATCTCTTGCTGCTATCTGTGCTGTGACTGTGACCGGCGTAAGTATTTCGTCTGGGACTGGGAAACGGCAAATCTTCCTGTCTGCTCTTCATCTCTCTTGTCGTGCGTCTTAGCTGCGGCTCAGGCCTTTCAACCATTTGTCCCTCTGGGTATGTAGGGATGTAGCCGTGCCTCTCAAAGCGACCCCCTCCACCTGCCGTCTCGATGCGGTGTGGCAGTACACCCTTCCAGGCATGTGTGTACGTGCCTCCGCCCGCTTTTGCCTTCAGGGGCCCTGACCGTTCATCCCACCATACCCCACAGCGTGGACATCCAAGGGCCGTCTGCCAGACATCCCAGAGCTTCCCACGTTCGTTCCTCCGGGCGGTCTGCCCGGTCGATTTTCTTTGCACAAGGTAGGCGAACCCTTAAAGCCGGGGAGGGACAGTCAGGCTGTCAAAGGAAGAAGGAGGACAAGGGAGGATGGGAGAAGACTTTCTTCGCTTGACAAAGCAGGTCCCGCGGTTCAAGAGGGGGGGGAGGGGGAAGACAGCGCGGAGGGTGGTGCTGGGGAAAAAGGGTCCCGGTGCGCAGAGGAGAGGAAGGAGGACAGTAAAGGGTGAGAAATGTGGAGGACGAACGACAAAGCCACAGTGTACAAAGGCGCGTGTTTAAATAACATGTTGAATGACTGCGAACCCGATCAAAGAAGTGTGTTCTTCGTGGTCCCTATTTTGCTTTGGTTCAGACGTCGGGAGCGGCCCTCTATTGGGCTCCTCTTTACTCCCTGTTAGGAGTCGTACCTCTCTCTTTACATCCATCCCCCGGTCGCATTGGACGAGGAAGGGTAGCCCGTCTGCCGCTGCTGTGGCTGCTGCGGTGGACTCACTCCACGCATGGGAGGCACTCCCCTCATGGGTGGCACTGAAGGAGCCGGCGGTTGGCTGCCAAAGGCATCAAAATCTAGTAAATCTCCTTTCCCACCAGCGGCCGTTCCTGCAGCTACCTTGCTTCCTCCAGACATTTCCTGTGGCCCTGGAGTAGAGTGCGGTGGATGGCCGCGAGCCGCGGGGTGGCTGCTGCTCGTCGTCGCGTGGGGCGCACTGCTGTTCCCAGACACACTCGCTGGGGCCTTTGAGAAGGAGGAGGAGGTGGAGGACGAGGGAGGGGCTTCGTGAAAGAGCCCGAACGGATCATTGTCGGAGGCCGGCGACACAAGTCCCTTGTTGCCTCGGAGGGGCAGGGATTGGGAGGCGGAGGGAGTCGCTCTGGTCGCTGAGACTGGGCCTGTGGCTTGGCTTGTCCTGGAATAACCCGCAGACGTGGGGGAGGAGGAGGAAGAAGAAGACATACCCGTACTCCCCGCCGCCGTGGGCTTGCTCGGCATTTCCATGCGCATCCGTGACACCTTGGCTATGTAAAATCCGTCAAAAGTAGGAAGCTCGGCCGCGTCCTCCGTGACATCCATCCAGACCGCTTTCTTGTCGGGGGTTCCATCCAATCGTGTCTTAAAGCGGAAGTGGTAGCCGCCTGGGAGCGGGAAGTGCTGTCGAACGTCCCGCAACCGGGGGGGTTGTTGGACCGATGGTGGGAGATGAAAGATGTTTGGGTGCGACGCGTCGTCCCCGTCGCCAGGAATGTAATACCGTATCATGATACTGGGACCTAGGATGTGAACCAGGCTTGGCGGGCGAATGCTGGAGGCGCAAGACTCTGTAGGAAATAGAAAGGACAAGAAGGCGAGCACTTAGGATCAGTGTCGGGAGATCACTGAACCGAGAAACGCCAAGGGTCCCCAACAATCCTTTGACACGGGATACATGCTTCACACGTTGGAGTACCACTGCATACGATACTCGGGGTGGCTCGCGCGGTCGTGTCAAAGGGTGAATACCATTTGGAACTAACTAATAATTTACGGCACGGGCTTCATCGCAATGCTCCGAATTCGGTTCCTCGTATCCTTTTTGACGTGTTCGAACACTCTCCACCTCCGCGCTACAGGGCACGTACAGCGTGCACAGTTGTATATCGGCCTGATACGACACATGAGACCGTGAAATACTCGGGGCCTGAGGTGCCGTGTAAGGTTTTGCTGCACTAAAAGCGACACGGCCGCCATCGCCGGATCCCTCACGCTGGAGCTTTTCTGGGCGATGCCGCCTAAAAAGAGACATAGGTTAAATATTCACTCCCCCCTCGGGCTTTTATTTATGTGTACAAAAAAACATACCAAAAAATCAGGTCACTCACACCCGGCGTTTGCTTGAAAAGGTGTGTTGAAGCCAACCGGAGGAGCTGCAGAGCTGGGGGTTGGGGCGGGGGGATGCCCTTTACGCTCTCCCTTATTTTAGGCTTGAGTTTCCTGGTCCAAAGCACTAGCATCTCCGCATTCCACCACTTGCATTCGTCTATTCAACTACTTGAGGGGTCACGAGCGCAGCGTCGTGGTCGCCGGAGTACGACGCTTTCACTCGACAAACCATTGCTCGCTGAAGGCATCAATATACGCAGCCTCCCTGCAGGCGTACCCCCGGCACTCCAACAAGGCCAGATCCTGGTAGCAAAACCATGGGAGTACAACCACTTCACAAGCAAAAGCTGCTTATTCCTGTACAAGCATGATTCTGAGACTGGCTCCCGCGGGGTTGTCTTGGAGAAGCCGACCGCCTTTACCTTGTCCGAGCTCGCGCCGCCCTTTGCGGCATCCGTCTTCGCGAATCACACCGTCTTTTTGGGCGGGGAGCAAGGAGGAGACATGGCCGTGCTGTTGCATCCGTACAAGCACGTGCCAGGAGTGCGATCCGTGGGTGGCGGGCTTTACTATGGGGGTTTGAGTGGAGCGGAGGCCATGTTCAAAGAGCAGGAGGGTACGTGAATCGGGACAGGCGGGCGCAATGTCCCTGCAACCATGTGTGGCGTCTCTTCTTTGTGGCTTGACCACAGAAAATTGCTCGCTGTCGTTATGGCTAAGGCATGCATGCAGCTGAAGAAACATGGCTCGCAATGCTCTCCACGTCTCTCCTCCCTCCGCGCCAGTCCATTGTCCCTTCCCTTTCTCATTGTTACGAAACTCATCCCACTGACCATCAAATTCTCGCCCCCGCAGAAAACAAGGCAGAGCATGGACTGGATCGATCACAATTCAAATGGTGGTTCAATTACATGTCATGGGGTCCGGGACAGCTGGAGGACCAGGTACTGAAAGGCAGCTGGGACGTGATGGAGGGAGAGGGAGGGGAAGGGGAGGGTGTTGCCCGCGCGGTGCTGAGACAAGGCTTGGCCCTGGACCGGGAGCTTTGGCGGACGCTTCGAAGACACTACCTGCCCCGAGAGAGAGGCTATGACGCGGACGGCGAAGAGGAATAGGAAGGACAGGGGGGGCGAGCGTCCGTTGCAGGAGGCACACCGCCCCCTTCACCTACTAGGGTCAGCCACGGGACCCCACGACCACATGCAAATCAAACGAAGCCCCTTGTGTGTCGCAATTGGCGGGTAAATGCATTTGTTGGCACTCAAAGAAAAATAGAATACATGCGTGGGCCTTAGGCCCTCTGCCCTCGCTCACCCCACCTTCTCCTTCTCGCCCTCCCTTCCTCCCCTCCTTAGCCACCCCCCCAGCCACCCATCCGGCCTTCTCTTGTCCCTCCTCTTTTTCCCCGACAAGAATCCCTGCAATATGGCCCATTCATGCCGGACCATGACCGGCGCCAGTTCCTCCAAGACCGCCGTTGCCATGCTCTTGTACCCCGTCGAGTTGAAATGCACCCCGTCCAAGGCCCTTCCCTCCGGGCGTGAGACTCGGCGCTGGCTGAGATCCACAAGGGTGACTGGAGGCCGCGGTGCCTGTGGATGGGAGGCAGGTGAAGGGACAGGGGGCAAAGACCGCACCATAGAGGCAATCTGGGCGTTCACGCCTTTGATGGCCCGCGCGCGGAGGGAGGAAGGCACCCCCACCGTCGGCAGCGTGCAGAGGCAGACGTGCGGGCTGTGGGGTTGAGCCAAGAGGTGGAGGAGGATGGCGCGGAGGTGGCTGACTGTTCGACACCAAGGCCTCGCGCTCGAAGGCTCCCTGTCCATCCCGTGTGTTTCGCTGTTGGTGCCAAGGGCAGTGGAAGGGAGGATGCGCCCGGTCTGTGTCGCTCCGTCTCCCCCAGCCGCCAGGGCCGAGAGGGCGCCGGCATCCTTCGTGCGGAGAAGGTCTTGCAAACCCACCATGACGATGTACACGCAGGCATCGCGCCCACTTCGGCTTGAGAGCACGGCATCCAACAGCGACCGCGGGGGCTTGATCGCAGGGAGGGGCTGGAGGAGGGAGGAGTCTTCGCTTTCTGGGTGGTCTCCGCGAATTTCACCCTGTGGCTCCGGCCTCGCCGCTTCGGACGTCCCCACGCCTTTGTTTTCGCTTTCATGAGGCATCCAATCTTGAGTGGTGCTATGTAAAGCTCCGCGTTCAAAAAACACCCACTCCATTTTTACTGCCGCGTTCCGCCTCACTTCTTCGTTCAGGTAACGCATAGGACCCGACGTGTTCCCTAATGAAACCCACGACCCAAAACCTTGCGCCAATCCGTCTCCTATTAAAACCGCCTTATGATGAAAATCATTGGCAGGTTTTCCTCCGTAGTCGTAATATAGAATGTAACTGTTCACCCAATGCAGGGCAAGACGCCACACGGTAATCAGGCCATTAAAGGACACGAGAAAGCGGTCGAGGAGGAACTGCCACACGCGCCGCAGCATACTCCTATAGTTGCGTTGGCCTTTGGTGGTCGCCGATGCACTAGAGCGAAGAGACATATGGACTGTCTGTCGGTAGCACGTGAGCGGTAGAGTTTTTTAAAGTGAACGTTTTTGTGTAGCGATTCAGAAGCTCCGGGTTAACGTCTTCCAATGAGCGACCTGCGAGGAGACTGAACACCAGGGCAAAGTCTAGGGAGCGTTGTAATGGCAAACCAAAGGGTTCCATAGCTGAGTTCTAGTTGTACATTATTTGATAGTGCTTTGAAGCTTCGCACGATTTGCAGCACGCTAATGCGTGTTGCTTTATTGTCGCTTGACTGCTAGAAAGAGGGCAGGAGGTTGGCCATATTTTACAAAGACTTGTCTAGAAGAACGAAGCAAATGCTTTTCACACGACCATGACCAATTTCAAGCTTGGACTTAACATTGATCGTGCGTATCAACATTTTGTGGGCATCGCGGCGACTCTTCATGGTGCGTTTGCCTCGAAAAGATGTCCCGGGGGAGCAAATAAGCGGACATCATTTTTTTTGTTCGAAGCTCAAACTTTCGATTGCGAATGTGATTCCGGGCTAGCGTGAATACTAGGATAAAGTCTCTGAATTAAAACGCTGACATGTTGTCTACGTGATTTACAATGGATATAAATGTAAGCAAAATGTTGCTGATAAAGATCTTTCTTTTTCACTAAGCACTTTATCATTATGATTGCCTACAAGCTTAGACAGCGCGTTTGATGTTATGACCAACATTATAGTGCGTTTATGTAGCAAATCCGCTTGGTATTTTCCACGTATGTGCGGAGTAGCCTTTTTTACAAAGCGCATACTTGACTTGAGCAAGCAGCTGCTGCCCCAATACGGATATATGAAGGTGTGAGACACAGCTTGATAACGCATATTTTAAAAGTTCGATACCCCTGGGCTATATAGCCATTGGCAGAATTCTATGGCTAGACGACCCGATTGCCATTCTTTTCAGCCTAATTTCTCATTCATAAAGTCCCGTCTGTATATAAATATAAAAAAGTATATGTAATTTTCGTACTCATAACTCTCAAATAGCGGTTACTCGCCCATAGCGGGACGACAAAAGTTTTCAGCCATTTTAAGATGGTTTTTACCCTGGTAGCCAGAATTTCCATACCCCTATTAAATAGGCAGGAAGAAGCACGTGTGTCCTGAAAGGCTTGTCTGTGTGAGACCCTCAGTCTCATAGGTATGCAGGGGCCCGTTGGAACCAAAACTTTAGGAAAGTATCTACCAAGCCTACTTCCTCCACGTCTGGACCCCCGCTTTTCTCCATCACCATGTCTCGCAGCAGTTGCAGGCGTGTAACAGCGTAGTGCATGAATAGGCGCAAGAAGATGTGTTGGTGGTACGTGTGTACCACAGGAAAACGAGGGTCTATTAAATCGGCAAAAATCGCCGAGGGTCGCCGCCCATACACGACATCCACACAGCTCCAGACTTTCTCGAAATCGCAAAAATCCTTTCGTAGCGCAGGAGCCTCGTTTACTTTCTTCATGGCCATGTTAAAGAGTTCCAAATGCTCCTGGCACTGTACTTGAGCTTGAGCGACGAAGGAGAGCAGCTGGGCCATGCCGGCCAAGTCGTCTGCGAGGAGCCTCGTGGAGATCCGATCCATGGCATCTTCCATGACTTCTGTAAGAACCACTGGGACTGGCTCCGGTGCCGGTTGCTCTTTTGCTGCCGAGCCCCTCCCTCTCAATGTGGGTGGGCTTATGCTTCCTTGCGAAGAGGATCGCAAAGACAATGTGCACTTGGACGGCGTACTGACTGAATTGACGCTGCCTGACGAAGGGCTCCCGTTCATGCTTCCATTACTGCTCTTGACTTGCATATCGATGTCTTTCATTGCTTTGGCTACCCTGGAGCTGTTGTTGCCGTTTTTACCGCTGCTGCTGTTGTTGTTGCTGCACGTGGGGGGGACGCCGAGGATGAAGGGTTCTTCGAGGGGCCTTGGGGGCGGTGGCGGCTGCGTGTCTTGACCATGGGGGTGTACAACCTCGGCAACCATGCTTTTTACCCGCTTGCAAGAAGAGGGATGTGCGGTCAGGGCCCGGCGTTTGACACCCATTCTGGGGCTTTCATTGCAGGCGCCGACAATGCGGATAATCGTAGGCAAGACCTTCTTGTGATGCCCGGCGCCCGTGACAGCCGCGGAAATCTTTCCAGGAGAGAGGGCGGTCGGCGCGTATTTTGGGCGTCGGATGGGAGGCTCGGAAGACGCAATGCCGGGAGAAAGCGTGTCGTCATGCGACGACTTCCGTTTTTTGAGCGGCGTTGATGACGTTGCTTTGTTTGAAGACTCTTTTTTGGCTGGGAGCGATACAGAGTCTGCAGCCCAAGCCGCTGGTGCAGATAGGATACTACTCATGACAGACTTGCTATTGCTAGCTGCACAGAGTGGCGCTGCGACAGATGACATTTTGTACGTCGGATGCGAAAACGGGTACTAACTTGGTGCGACTATTAGGACTCTGCGAGCGAATGGGGTAGCGATAAAGAATGTTGCACGTAAGTGATAGATGAGTGTCAATCCCAAGATGAGTCAATTCAATTCTGTACGACATCACACGGATAAGTATATAGGAGCGGATAAAGAGGGCACAAGCAGCGGTCTTTTCCAACGTATGGATAGCACACGCAAACATGGCCGTATCCCACAGATTCCCTTCCTTTTCTCTATTAATGTCGCTCAATTGTATGCTGCATCGACAAATAAAGCATCTCCTGGCCAGAATTGGTGCACTGGGCCTTAGTTTGCTGCTTGTTCGTTTTGAGAGAACCTTTTTTGTTTTGTCCGCGATGGTCAAGAAGATCTTTTGTATGCGGCACATCTCAGTGCAGCACACTAGAAACTGCCCATATGCACATTTCGTTGTATTTTGACCTTGCGCTGAGATAATAAACGCTCTGCTTCAATACAAATGGTGATCGCGTCACCGATGGTCCCGCCAGCCCTTCGCCTTCCTTGACGCATCGCGAACTTATTGAAAGGCGGCCGTATTATGTCAAAAAAAGCCATCCTCTCTCACAAAGTTATAAAGCTCTGTGCACCAACTTATCGCGTGCCAAAAAAAATTACGTTGGTAATGGGACGCTTAACATCATTTGTGGGTGCGATACCAAATGCTTCAAAGGACGGCGACGAATTCAACTGCTCGATCGTTTCTTCGCTCTCCCCCTCTTATTTTGAATTTTTAAAATACACACGTTGAATAAGCAAAATTCGCCATTTCCTGTGTGTTAAAAAGAAATATAAAAGCAAAGACAGCCCAACCGGCTAACAAAACAAGTCAAAATAACACTGGTGATGAAATGTAGCGAAGAAAATCGTAATTTACAAGCACGGAAGCTAGCTATGCACCAGGAGACGAGAGCAACACTTACGCACTTTGCCTAGAGCGATGTATCGGAGGCATTCATGACACGAGCCTATAAATTCTATACGCTCGTCCTTACTGAATGAAAGATATGGACAGACATATGGGATATTGGTCGCGCATGTGTTCGCTACAAATGTGCGAGAGCCCACGTAAGCTTGTTATAGGTGACACACCTCAGTCCGAATTTAACGGCAGGAATCGCTACCGTGCCGCTCTCACTCGAGCCCAACCTCCCCATTGGATGGCTCAGAGATTTCACTCGAACCCCCAAAAAAACGCCACATTATCGTGTCTATGTCAGTATCCAATGAAATGTTACACTTTAAAGTTTTTTAATTTCTTGGTACAGTGTGTACAAGCTTCGCTCTTGAGCTGCTATCCATTGCGTCGACAATCATTCCAGCGACAAGCCTTGTGACAGTCTGGTTATCTATGCCGCACAAATCTCTCCCCGTGCAGATTTTTGCTGAAATCGAAATTTAATACGATGCTCCAGGAGGGATATTTCCCCGCGCATGACTTCGAGAGCCTCCAGGTCTGTCTCTTCCTCGTCATCGAGGTAACTTGCGCCCACTTCCTTCTCGCAATGCTCCTGAAACTGTGCAGGCGAATCTGGCAACACGTCAATCAGACATTTGGCGCCCGTACCAGAAGCGATGCCTTGCAAATTGCGGGATTGCAATGGCCCTAAAGGAATCCGCTCCATGTGAGTCTCGTTGGCAATTGATCTTCCTGCTAATCCCGGGAGATCCGCATCGAGTGCCCAAATTGGCGTTCGCTCCTCCAATTCTTGCACCATCCAATTTTCCCGGTGCATACTTTGCGCCTTGCACTCTAGATAGGTCTCAGGAGAATTTCTATGCCCTTCGACCCCTTCAATTCCAAGAGCGGATTTTTCAAGATCTGCTACCAACGCGCGCAACCTACGGACCTCGTCTTCCGCACTTGCCAGCTCCCGGTGTGATGTCTCTTCCCCGAAATTTTCTCGGCCTTGCTCCGCCCGTCCAAAACCCTCCACCAACTCTTCAATCTGATTTCTGGGTACGATCTTATTTCCGGCGACATGGCGCTCAGGTCTTTCATCAAGTTGCATGCCCTCTCTGACATCATCTCCTTCGGCCTCCGCAGACAGCTCTTTCAATAGAAGTAAGGTGTTGTGGAAGGTTTCATTTACCCTATTACTTTCCTCGACCTCCAATTGTCGTCGCTTCCTTCTGAGATCTTCCTGGAGTTGCGGGGAAAGTCCTTGGAGCTTCCTGGTCCTGACAGCCCCTTTTCGAGGTTCCCGGATGTGGCCGGAGGGCCTCCGTCCCGGCTCCCTCTCCCTTTGCCCCCGATCTCTTCCTTTCCTTTGCTCTGGCATACGCCCCAGATGCATTCCAAGGTCTTCCCCCTGGCCGGCCTCCTCCGACAGCTCTCCTTCAACTTGCTGCAGGACCTGATGCCTACCGCCCTCTGGCTTACGCTGGGCTCCTCCGCAGTCCTTCTTCTTCTTCCCACCGTTCCTCCCATCCCTTCCCCCTCGAGCTTTCCTCAAGGAAACACCATAACCAGTCACCGCAGACCCGCCCATACTCCCCAGGCCCCCCTGATATCCCACCGCCTGACCGCCTCCTAGCCCCTCTCGCTGCTTCCTGCGCACCCAGCTTACCCACTGTCGCAAGACCCGTTTCAAGGCCTCCCGCTCCTTCGTTGCCGCATACCATTGCAGGTGCCTGCGTGTCTGCGTTTCCGCAACTGCCTCCACCTGCCGGCCTTGCCACGCCCCACGCCAGGCGAGGAGGACGCAACGCTGCCGCTGTTGGCGTATCCGCTGTGTCACGGTCGCTTGGGTCTGTCGCAGGGCCCGTTCCCGCTTGGCCAGGCACGCCCATGCCCACAGCACCTGTTCCATCATCCGCTTTCGATACCGGCGTTTGGCTTTGACCAGAGTGCGTTCATTTCGCGCCATCTGAACGACCCTTGATTGCCATTCCCGCAACGCCCGCCGTCGGTGCCCCCGAATCAGGATAAGGACCAAGCGCTCCACTAAATCGTTTCGTTCCTGTGCCCACAACGTCTCCAGCCGCCACCGGACGAAGGCGTGTTCCTTGCGGGCCAACGCATGCTTCTCGATCCGGGAGGCGAGTCGACACAAACTCCTCGGCACTTGCGTACTTCGCCCATCCCTCGCACGCCCCCCCAGACGATGTTCCAACTCGCGTCTCTTCCAAACCGCACGCCATTCGCTCCAGCCTCTTCCTACTACGGCCAATTGATGTGCCTTTTCCACCTTGTTGACCCATTCCTGCTCTTGTGCCTTCGCCCACCGTGCCCGCCGTCGCCATCGCCGCCAGACGAACGAGCGCCACAGCCGATCCGCCTTGGCGCACGCGGCCACAGCCTCCCTGTCGATTCCATCGTGCATGTTGCCGTCCCTTTCCCCAGTCGCCGAGGCCCAAAGAGAGGCGTTGACTTCCCGATCCACCGCGCCCATAAAGCGCTGTTTGGCCAGAGCCTTGTGCCACGCCCGAAGGGTGCGACGCGACAGTCTGCGGGCCTCCATTTCTTTTAGGCTTTCCCTTCTTTTCCGCCGATTTACCGCCCAAGCCTGCCATTCGTGGAGCCCGTTTCGCACGCGTCGCAGGAGACGGACGGCCCGGAGACGCCTTTGATGCCGCAGCCGCCGCGTGACCCGGCGCCACCGACCCCAGACCCGGGTCTGGATCCCCGAGGTGGTATATGCTGAGACCTTCCGGGCGGCATGGGCCTCATTGGAGCGGGCACGCCAGCGCCAGAGCCCGGCCAAAGCCCGCACTTGGAGTACACGGAGATGATGCTGCGCGATGCGGGCCTCCGCCTCCCGTTGCCACCACAGCCGCCGGGGCCATTCCTGATACACCCGCGCGTGCACAAGCCGAGACAATGCCGAGTCGGGCCGTCGGATCCATGCTCGTCGAAAGGCATCGGCGGATTCCAGACCCCGCCAGATCGCCTCCGCCTCCGCCAGCTCCACGTCCGCCCCGGTGTAGGCCATCCCCTCCGCCACCGCGCGCTTGGCAGCCTCCAGGCGCGTGACCAATGCCTCCTGTCTCTCCAAGGCCTGCCTCCGCCGGTCCTCTACCTCCGCCTTCTCCTCCCTCAACCGTGCCGCCTCCCTCATGATGTCTTCCGTTTCTCCCTTGACATCCTCCTCCTGCCGCGCCATCTCCCTCAATTCTGACTCCCTGGCCTGAAGCCTCTCCAGGCACCGACCCAGCCGCGCGTACTCCGCCGCGGCCATTCGCATTTTCCCCGCGACATTCTCTGCTTCCTTCACGCGAAGGGATCGGATCTGGTTGAAACGGTCGTGCAAGACCCGGTTCAAATTCAAAAGTTCCTTTTCCCGTTGCAGGCGCGCCTGGACGTTTCCCTGGAGGCTGGCCACTTGCTGTTGAAGGCCCTTCACGCTTTTCGCGGGCGACGCGAGGGCGCTGGGATGGCACAAAGACCCCGCCCGGTCAACCTGATGGCCCTCGTCGGCAAGAAGGACACCCTCCAGACCCCATCGAGGAAGACGCCGGCCACCCATCAGGGAGACGTACAGCGCTTCCTCCTCCCCTAGGTCCACGCGCTGGGGGGGCGGCAAGGCGCCCGGAAAGTAGAGGGGGCCCTCCCCCTCCTCCCCCCGCGCTTGCCTTTCAGCTGGACTATGCCTCCCTCCTTCCACCCCTCCACGTGCGGTCGGCGAACGGGGTCTGCTGAGCGCCACCGCCTTTTCATCCACTCTTCCTCTTCCTGCTCCCCCCCGCCCCCCCCCCCCCTCT
>Ga0102934_1000375_pt1 | contig 29384 bp, 21 predicted proteins | sample SalPonR2_A_D1_MG_FD_78175 | JGI IMG/M metagenome (GOLD analysis project Ga0102934, IMG submission 78175) | Salt pond soil microbial communities from South San Francisco under conditions of wetland restoration - Salt Pond MetaG R2_A_D1_MG | ecosystem: Environmental > Aquatic > Marine > Intertidal... | reverse complement strand
CGAGGTCGACGGTTTGCGGGGGGACGCGGCAGGTTGTCGCAGGGGGGGGGGGGGGGAAGTAGGAGGATGAGAAGAAAAGTTGGGTCTGTTAGGGGGGCTTGGGGCTTTTTACCGTGTCCCCAAAGGGGGGGGGGGGGACGGGGGAAGAATGAGGACATGTGGCAATGTGCGTGGGCTTCGCCTACGAACTCGAGCGCATCGCCGTGCCTAGTGTCTTGTACGAAAGAAGATTCGGAAGTCTCGAACGGAAAGATGTAGAAGGAAGGAGAAAAAGAGAGCATCGCCCCCCAATCTCGCGGGCCGGATACCTACCAGTTCACGGACTGTCCCTTCTCGGTCTGGCAGGGAGGGGTGGTGAGGGAGCCCACGTAGTGCCAGAAGGAGTGGTCCTCGGGGAGGATGTCGTAGGCGTTGATCTTGTTCTTGGTGGCCAGGTCGGGGTGGTCGGGATCTGCCTGCGCCTCGTTCGCCTGCAGGGTCTCAAAAAACGTGGAGGAGGCCCCGGGCGCGAGGAAGACGGAGAGGACGGCGATGTCCTTGGGACTGTCTACCTTGGCGTGGACGAGATGGACCTCCAGCGGCATGTAGGAGAAGTTGATGGAGTGCTCCGCGTTGTGGAAGTGGAACTGGAGGAGTTTGTAGTCGGTGTCCCCGATCTTGGCTTGGAAGGTGCACGTGTCGGGGATAACCACCTCCCACGTCCCCTCCTTGAACTCAATGAAGGCTTCGCACGTGTGCCCGGAGAAGGACATGGTCCCGTCCGCCTTGTCCATGGGCGTGAGGGTGGTGCCCACGGTTTGGATGTTGATGGGGCTGGAAGGCGGGGAAGTGGAGGTTCACAATGACATTACGGAGGATTTGAGGGACTATGCAGGGAGCATTTGTCGAAGGACATGCGAAGAAGGAGGAATGGATAAAAAATACACAAGGTGGTATAATGACAAGGACACCGGGCGGACCTCTGTTGGTTTCCCTTCACGTTGGCGCAGGTGGTGGTCGTGGTCTCATTGATATGGATCCAGTTGTCGGGACCGCATCGCTCCTTCCCGTCTTCGGGCTTCCCGCAGCACCCGAAAGACTTGGCGTCCGCGTCGTCACAGGGTGCGTAGTTCACATTCTGTAAGAATTGAAGCCATGCAGGGTGAGGACAAGGCGTGTCTTCCTCCACAGAACACATGGGATTTCTGACGGAAGGTCTCACGGCCCACCCAACCGATGACACACTCCTACGTCACGGACTACCACATATGTGTAACATATGCCATTGATCTGTATGCTCACAGGCAATCCATGGCACAATATGCCAGAAAGTGAGGAGATACGGAACAGGCCCAACCGGAAGATCGTATCCAGGATGGCGGGCGAAAGCAATCGTGAAAGAAAACACTACGAATGAGAAAAAGTACTCACGTGGATGTAGCTCCAGGATTCCATCTTCTCAAGGTCTTCCATGCTTGTGGCAGCCTTGATCAGGGACAAGGGGGCCATCATGAGGGCCAGGCATGCTGCAGAGGTCGTGAAGATCTTCATGGTGTTCTGAGGAAAAAGATATATGCAGGGCGCGTGGCCAGAAAGCTTTCTGTCGATAGGGGTGATGGACAAAGAAGACATCAGTACGTGCCCCCAAGACAAGAACAACTAGCAAAGGAAAAAATGATGCCCTGGTGGTTCAAAGAGCAGTGAGGTCGCGTGCATTGATAGAAAAGTGTTACAACTCCCATCGAGGGTAACGCCATCTCAGCTACACCTGGCACAGCACGCGGGTAAATTGTACGCCGGCGTACATTACATCTGAAAAGGTCACAAACATGTGCATGGCAGGAGAGAAAAAAAAACACAAGGAGAAAGAGAGTTGCAAAGGAATGAGACACACAAACGGGTTGGATTGCATGAAGCCAAGTTATTTGCAGCAAGGGTAACACATGCACTCGCAAAAAAGATCGAGATCGTTGTTGCACTTGCCCACATTTTTCGGCCCCGCCTGATACGACGTAGCAAAACTGTTCCATTTTCATCTGTTTTTTGAGCCGCAGTGTAGTAATCACTGCATTTTTGCATTTTTGTCACCTACTTGACAATTTTATACACTTTCACGGCATTCAATGCGCCAAAAAGCAATGGCTTGACGCTGTTACACTCCTAGATACTCTGCCCAGACGTCTCCCCGAAACTGCATGGGTAGTCAAGGGGTAGCGCCTTTTCGATTTCTTGAGGGCTGCACACGTGAGCCATATCTTTCGTTGGGCATTGATATCGGGCTAAATCACTAGGATGATTTTCTTTTAGATAGGGTAGGACGGTTTTGGAAGGACGGGCGGACTATTTGCTCGTTAAGACTCAGCAACGAAGAGGGGCGACCTCACGAGGAAGATACTCGCTAGTAGGCCGGAGGGCGTATAGAAATGCACAGCTCACGTGACAGGAACCAGTAACGCTCGCGAGTCGCCATAGCATGAAATGCACATGTTTTTTAAGTTTTTCTTTGGGTTCGTGGAGGTGTTTTGTGACAAAGTATACAAAGACATTTCCCTCTCAAGGTAGGGCATATTGGAACGTGTGGCTGTGATCCCAGCATTTTCCAGCCGGCCTCGGACAAGAAATGGGCCAACAGGCAGTTTTCCAACATCAAAGACTCAGTAATATTGCATAAAGGGAGAAATCTACCATTCGTGGCCAAATGAACAAGGAGACAAACATTGACGCGTGAGGTGCCCACGTTGCTTCGAACTCACGCATTTTTTCCTTCGTCTAAACTCACCTACCGAGGTCCCCCTCTCACTGTGAAGGGGTGCCCCCCTCACTGTCCTCCGGCGCCCCAGCCCTCTCTTCTTCGCACGACACTATTTTCGTGGGACATATCATATCCCCAGTGCTCAGACCCGCCGTATCGAGCCCATCAACCGCTTCAGCTTCGTCGAAAACCTGTACCTCACCCCCCCTTTCCCTGCCTTCTCCCTTATCGTCCCTGTTCTGATGGCCCTTCCCCTGCACGTCCCTCCCAATGCCGCCCAGGTCGCGCGACGCCTCCGTGTCCACCCTCTCCTCCCTTTGTTCACTCACTTGACCGGCGGCTAGGTCGCTACCCTCGGCACCAGCCAAGCGGAAGGGAAGGGCCTTCCCACGGGACGAGAAACACCGATCCGAGACTGATCCTTCCTTGCCCACACGTCCTTGCTCGGCTGTGTCCTTGGCCCGTCCCTCTTTGCTTTCTTTTCTTCCCTCCTCCTCCGCCTCGCCCTCGCTCCACGCCGTCCGAGACTCGGAGACCTGAGTTCCTCCTTCCTGCCCTCCCTCCCCCGGGCCCCCGAGACTCCCCCCAACCCAGACTTCCTCCCCTCCCTCCTTCCCGACCTCCCTCGCTTCCTCCAACGCTGGAGCCTCTCCTCCGACCACATTCTTCCCCTCCCACCCCCTCTCCCACGACCCACCGTCTACCTTTCCACCTATTCGGTTGCCATCCTCATCACCTCCCCTGGCTATTCTCTTGCTCCTGCGCGAGTTCACGCCGGCTCCCTCCCAGCTCTTCTCCTCCTCCCCTCCCGCCTCCGACCCTCCTACACGCTTCTTCCCTGGACATTCCCTCCCGCCTCTCCTCCCTGCTTCCTTCCCTTCCTCCCTTCCTGCCGTGGTTTGGCTCGATGACGCCTCGCAGGACGCCTGCAGCGACGGAGAAGAAGCACTTTCTGGGCCATCGGTGCGGGCGGGCACGGGAGAGGTTTGGGCGAGGGACGGAGGGGGAGGGCCCCCGGGGGGGGTATCACGCGTGACAATGTCCCGCACAAAGTCGGCCATGGTGATCCAGGAAGGGGTGGAGGAAAGGAGATCGGTAGGGCGTCGACGGCAGGCGCGGTAGAGTGACGTGCGGCCCTGCAACAAGGTGTCGAGACGGGCCACCATCTCGACGCAGAGGAGGGACCTGGAGGGAGGAGAGGGAGGGATGGAGGGAAGGGGTGTTCACTCAGGCAACGAGTAGATGTTTGAAGCTAAGGGAACGTGCGGCGGGAAAGTTGAAAGGGGACACGATTGCTGCATTGAGAGGTTCCTCCCCACCTTCCGCATTTTCACGCTCCTTTCCTTTGTTGCTTCTCCTCCCTCCCTGTCTCCTTTATGCTACCCTCCTTCCCATCCCATCACCCCCTTTCCGACCCGGCTCTTCGCCAAGTCCCTCACATTTTCATGGCCGCGTCCGCCAAGACAGGCATCATCTCCCCTACTTGCTCCGCGGTGCTGCTGTGTGTGCCCGCAGACCACCCCAGCAATTCCTTGTGCCGTTCCAGGGCGAGCGTGCACTGTCTCACCTCTTCTTGATAGGCGGTCAGGTCGTGCCGACGTTGGAGTTGAAGCTGGTCCAGTAAGGGGAGGAGGGCGGTGACGCGAGGGTCTTCCTTGCAGAGGGAGAGGAGACGAGAGGAGGAGTCGCGGGCGCGCTGGGAGGGAAGGAAGGCAGTGGGCACAATGGGGGTTGAAGCGGTGGTAGACAAGCGCACAGAATGTCAGGGAAATTTAAGTGCGCGGAGACTTTGGGGGGGGGGCTTAGAAGAGGGAGGACACTGATGACATACCGCAGCATGATCGGCTGCGACACGGAGGGAGTCCAGCAGAGAATCCAGACGGACGGCTAGGAGGGAAATCTGAACCAGGGCCTCCGCCTCCCTGTGTCCCAAACAATCAACAAGGTCAAATGTGATGGATGTGAACGCGACACGCGTCGAATTTACCATCCTCGGCGCCCGCGACGTACTTTTTGTTGTGCGTGTATTTGGCGATGAAGGAGAAAGGGACTGTAAGGAGAGCTTCTAACCCTGGAAATGCTTGCTGAGCTCCACTAAGGCCAGGATGTCCACCCTCTTCGTCGACCATCTGTGCATTGTAAAAGTGAGTCCAGCTTTTCCCGGCTTTTTATGAGCTTGGACTACCTCTATTTTTGGCAATCGTTGTTCCTCCGTAACAGCTGTATCCTCGCCCTTCAGTTAATTTTCGCGATAGGAGGTCGAAACTCGGAAACCCTGTTGCGAACTTCCACTTGCGACATGCCATGCGACAACCCAATTGCGGTGGGACATTGTTGATATTTAAAAAATCACAATTTACCCTACCGGACGTGATTGCAAGGTGAAGTAAACGAAAGCTGGCTTCAGGCGCCGTGGTAAGTTTGACTAGAAAGGATTAGTTCCTGTTGTTGGCACATGGCGGGTTCTGAAATTTTGCAGAAGTGCTCGCCAGTTTTTTTCCCTTTTTTTTCTGATTGAGTGGCATACATTGTAACTTGAGTCACTTAATGGATCTGTCGCCTTCCGAAGTTTATTGTGAATTACAAGAGTTGTATTTTAGTTTAAGCGCGCTAGAACGCATGCCAAACATGGTTGAAAAGGCTCTTTCCTTCCGTCATTTGAAGGAATGGGCACCACAGACTCTAACGTCTACGTCTAAAAATGTACATATATATGTTTCGGGACCTGGGAACCGTCACGTATTTTTCGAATCCATTGAGAAAGAGACTACTAGCTTTTAAGGATATTTTAAAGCTGGATATCTAAAAGATGGAAATCACAACGCCTCAATATATCCATCTGTTCCATGCGTAGCTAATAATATTAAATTACTCTTATCATGTAAACTGAATGAAGATAATTGACAGATCAGATGGCGGGTTCGCTCGAGAGTCTCATACCCAAAGGCCGCCGAGATGAAAGTTTTTTTTGGTTTCCAGGAACGCCAGGATGATATGTCGAATAACCAGAAAAAGTACGTCAAAGGCAGGAAACAGGCGAATTTAAGCCATTCTTTCGACAAATGTCAAGTATGATTACAATGCTCTTGGCCATTCTGAACAGCGGTATGCACAAAGCCCGGTGCGACGCATCACACTCTCTGTTTTCTCTCTCTCAAATGTACTGTTTTCATTTTCACGGCGTACCCCACAGAGAAATTTGCTCGACGTCAAAAGATTATTAGAAATGACATGAAAAAGTAAGATATTTTGGTTCACTCCAACGATAGATTTTGCAAAATATGTTCAAGTATGTCCTTATCACATCACTCATTCAATATATTCCTCCATAGTACTACAGCATCTCGTATATCTTTTCATGTTATACATAAGTCATACAAGATTTAATTTCTCAGTTTTGCTGGACTACTTTACTGAAAAGGTTTTTCTCATCTATAATTATATTGCCGGAATTAGGATCTGAAGAAGAAGTTTTTTGATAACACGCTCAGACGACAGCGAGAAAACTTCCCCAATAAAAATAGCCTGATGCATTAAAATCGCTGAGATACGCATTATATGTTGCATCTAATGCACTCGCGATGTGCTCGTCATTTTTATCTTCCATCACTCGGGCGGCTGGCTTTCCATCTTTCTTGAGTAACGTGATTTTTCAAAGAAAGCAACGATAGCGTTTTGGGGGAGGAAAAACCAATTCATCAGACTCGATGACGCCTATATCAGTGTCGATGATCTCGTTCAGGTGTTTTCTCTATCTGCTCTCTGCAAGTCCATCGCCTGGAGCCCCAACCGGGTGGCTTCCATCCTTGCAACGACTTCCTAATGCACCGGAAAAGATCGAAAAGGTGGGGCCCAAGCCCCGTTCGGCCATCCCAGTAAGCATGCTTAAGCAAAAACAATAAAATATTTTTCTTCAATAACATGTCTGGCTACCTATGAAGCAATTTATTATTCTTTAGATTGTAAAAACATGCTCAATCCTTAACCGCAAGTTAAATTTGGATTTTCAAATTTACCGTTGAGGCCAGTTGACGCTTCTCTGAGAAGTAGCTCCTCGTTTCCGCGTTTATTGGCTGGAGGCATTTCTGTGTCCAACCATCCACTCTTTTTATTCATCCATCCTCTTCGTTTTCCTGGTCGAATATTATAACTAATCATAGGAGAGCGCTTACCCGGCGGCCTCTGCACTCCTGTTTTTTCTTCAGAGAGGTATCTCATGCTCTCTGCGACATATCGGGGCGTCCTGGTCTAATCAGAGATTAAAATAATTTAAAAAGAGCAACCTTAACGAAAATGGTAGAGGCTTGGCTGCAGCGGTCGCGTGAGCCTCGTTTTTTCGCCGTGTCCTTCTCATGGCGATTTGGCTTCCTGATAGCCATTGTCATATTTATTTTTCTCGCCGAGGCGGGCAAGGCCCAGGGAGAGACTTTACCGCTTTACGCGACCAAAATCGCAAGCTCAAATAATGAAGAAGATACAGTTCAAACGCTTGCGATTGATGCGGACGGAAATGCGATTGTAGCAGGTAGCTTTCGCTCCGAAAGTGTGACGGTGGCGGACACCGCAACCCTGGCCAATCAGGGCCCGCCAGGCACGTCGGACGTCTTTGTGGCCCACTTCAAGGCTGATGGTTCCCTAAACTGGGTCGCAAACTGGGGTGGAAATCATGATGACGTCGTGGTTGACGTAGCGATGGACCCCTCCGGGGCCTCTGCTTATGTGGTAGGTGTTTTCAAGTCTCCCAAGATATCCTTTTCCCCCGTCGGGAGCGAGACAAACGACGACGTCCTGGAAAATATCATATACGACGCCGACACGTTACCAACCAATGTTTTCATCGTCAAAGTAAGCTCGACGGGGAAAGTCCTCTGGCGCACCCAAACCGGGGATAAGAACATTGCCAGCGTGTCTGTGGACTCGGACTCTCAGCGCGTGTACGTGACAGGCACCTTTCCGTCCTACCTGGCCACGAGAAACGACGACGATACGTGGAAAGCCTTGGAATCATCCCTTCCACTTGGTGTGGTCGATGACGACATGACCGACGACGGTGGGCCGGAGGAAACGGGACCGGTGGAGCAAGCGGGAGGAAGCCCGTCCACCAGCATCTGGGCTGAGAACCCATTCCATAAGGAGGGGACTGCAACACCTGCGCCCGACGACGGCTATTCCACAGACATGTACGTGGACTACTATTCCTCGGTGACGGGCGAGCTGGTGGATGGCACGGTCTTTACTGGCGACTTGGATGAAATTCCCACGGACCTGGTGCTGGAGGCAGGGACGACGACTCCATTCGTGACCGGATTCTCCGAATCAGGCCGCGTCCGGCTTGCCCCCAACCTGGCATTGACCAACACGGACAGCCCCATACCGGGCGACCACTACGGCTTCGTTGCAAAGCTCGACCCGACGGGAAAGCTGGTGGTATGGGGGAAGACCCTGGGGCTGGCGCTGGGCTCGAATCCCTTGCGGCTGGCCGTTGACAGCACCCGGACCACGGCACCGTGGACGATGTTGTACGTGACAGGGACTTTTGGCTCGCCTGAGATGATGGCCTTGATGGAATCGACGGCGGGACGGATCGGAAGCTCTCTTTTCCCTTCCCTGGTGCGCATGAACGCGAACACGGGCGAGATCGTGTGGGTGAAAGGTCTGCCGCCGCCCCAGCAGGTCGGCGTGGACTACACGGGTGCTATCACCGTGGCAGGCACCTTCAAGGCGTCTGTGTCGTTTTCCTACGACATCCCCAACCTGATTGCCCGAAGTGCCAACGGTGACATGTATTTGGCGCGCATGGACGGCCACAGCCAGGGGGAAGTCGTTCAAGTGGAGCGGTTTGGAGGCGGGAGCACGGGGAAGTATACGGTGAACGACCTGGCCGTTGACCCGGCTGGCAATGTGTACTGGGCGGGCAATTTTACCGGGGGTGCCATCAAGTTCGCAGACACCATGCTCTCCACGCCGGGGTCGGGAAACATTGACTGCTTCTTCGGTCGCGTCGCTCACCCTCTTCCCGGTCGAACGGCCGCCCCTCAGAAGGTCCCGGTGCCTACCATGGCCCCTACCCGCAGGCCTACCACACCGTCCCCCACGCATTCGCCCACCACCGTCGAATGGGCCAAAGCGCAGGCCTTGCTGACCAAGCCTCCTACCAAGGCCCCGACCCGGCGCCCTACCCGCGCCCCCACTTCTCGTCCTACCCCTCGCCCGACAATGTCCCCCACCGCCCAGTCCAACACCCGAGCCCCGTCATTCCCGCCCACCCAGAGGCCGACCCGGATGCCCACTCAGGAACCGGTTCCGGCGCGAAACACGTTGTCGCCCACCAAGGCGCCCGTCACGCCCTTGAGTATCGACAGTCTCTCCTCTGGCACGTTGCCCACGCTTCTGGACACGAGCGGGAGCAGTGCTGCGGTTGCAGGGACCAATGTTGACATGGTATTGACCTACGCTGGGTCTCAGACCACCATTTTGGAATTTCAACGGTCATTGTACCAGCTGTTTCGGCCGTACGGTAAGGAAACCTGGGGCGGACGGGATGGCGGGGAGAAATGGGGGCAGCAGGGGGGAGAACACGCCAGACACTTGTGTGACTTTCCTGCCCGGTGATTAAATAACTTTTTCCCCATCTATTCTTGATGCCCAATTTTTTTCCCGGTGCAAACAGCTACGTCTTACGCCACCTTCATTCCCAGCGTGGCCGCCCTGAACCGGCGCCGCATGGCCGGTTCCTCCCCGATCACTCCAGCGTCCACCTTGTCCCTCCAGGAGCTCGAGTATCAAGCATCTCAAACACGCGACGGACGTTCCTACGAGCGATCGCTGAGAGTCAATCGGTGCACCGACACCAAGACCGCCAAGTTCAGCCTTCCGTTTTACATCGAAGCCAAAAACAGAGCTGCCACGGCCAAAATTTTAAACCTCTTGGAGGATATGATCAATGGCGTGTCTGCCATGGACAGCGGCAGGAACATCTTTGACAACACAGTCCTGTGCAGCGTCAGCTACAGCGCACTTTCGGCCTCCCCCTTGATCCAGGCGGACGACAGCTTCGCGGCCCCTCAAATGGTCCCAGCGACATCGGGGGTCGAAACCATGGGCGCAGATGGCGCTGCCTGCCAAGACAAGAAAGGTATCCAGGCATTCAGTCTCATCATGGGGATAGTCTTGGGCCTCCTTGGTGTCATGCTCTCAGTGGGCGTGTTCTATGTCGTTCAAAGTCGCCGATTGCAACGCCCTGCACGGGTCACAGAACCACAATCTCAGCCGCCGCGATCATTTTTTACGGGCTTCAAAGGCCTCACACCCAACACAAGGGCGTCCCTTTCCGCCACGGGGAGTGGAGCCATTGCCTCCCCGGAAGAGTTAACGCGCCAATTGGACGCAGAGAAGGAACGTTGGCGCGCTCGACACCAAACCGTGCTGGCCGCGGAGCGAGGAAGGCTAAAGATAGAGCACGAGGCGGCCCTAGCGCACGCTGTCAAGGAGGAGGCCGATCGCCTCAAGCTGGAGCATTCTGAAGAGCTCGCTGCCGTCCGCCGTCATGTGGCCCAAGGGAAAAGGGAAGCCTTGCCTTTCGAGAAGGAGAGCTGGGAACGAGAACGGGACAGGATCATCGCTGCTGCGATCACCCGTGAGAAGAAGAAATGGCAAGCGGAGGAGCGAATGGGTACAAAAGAGGCTGGATCCGACCAAACGTTGGCGGACGCTGTCAATGCAGAACGTCGTCGTTTAGAGGAGGAGCATGAGTCCCGCCTGGCCGAGGCGGAAGCCCGATGGCGCCAGGAGCAAGAAACTGCCGTCGCAGCGGCCGTGGCAAGGGCCGCATCGGAGGCTAAGAGACGACAGGGTAAAGAAGAAGGGAGAGTGGACGTGGCAACTCTTTTGGAGAAGGAGAGGAAACAGTGGGAGACAGAGCAAGCTGAAGCCTTGGCCGCCCAGAAAAAGTCCCTCAAGCTTCGATATGCCACCACACTTACGGAGGAGATGCAAAAATGGGAACGCGAGAAGGCATCACTCCTGGCTTCGCTGAGCGCAGCGTCGTCGGGAGATTTGGCCGGGGCAACGACAGCTGCCATATTGACAGAACGGGAGAAGCTGACCAAAGAGCACGAAACCGCTTTGAAAGCAGCCATGGCCGCGGAAAAAGAAAAGGGAAGACAGGAGCGGGAGGCCGAGCTCTTTGCGCAGAAAAACACGCTGAAACAACGTTACGGCCAGGCCTTGATGCAGGAACGAGAGAAATGGCGCCAAGAAGCTCAAGAAGCCATGGAGGAGGCACGTGCCGCATGGGAAAAGGAGCATGCTCGAAGTCTCAATGTACAGCGTAGTATTCTTGACCCCAACCATCCTGCAGGAATACGAGCGGTGATAGACGTAGAGCGAGAGAAATGGGTGGCGGAGCACGCCGCGAGCCTGGCGGCTGCTTTGGCTTCGGAACGCGAAGTCGCCAAGCAAGAGCACTCGACGGCATTACAAGCCTCTTTGGCAGCACAACGGAAAAAATTGACGGAGGAGCATGCCAAAAGCCTTGCTCAGGCGTTATCAGGGGCCGGGGTGGACTCCACATGCCTTGTCGACGCACGGGCTCAGTGGGAGACGGAATTGGATGGTGAACGAGTGCGGTGGCAGCAAGAACATGAAGCCGCAATGCTTGCTCAAAAAAATGAGCTAAAGCTACGCTATGCTACGGTTCTGGCTCAAGAGAAAGAAAAATGGATGCAAGGATCCAGCCCCCCGCATGCTCCTTCAAGACCCTCGCGGTAAAAGAAAGAGCCAATGAATCCATGGTAAGACTTGCATGCTTTTCTTATACCACTACATTCGATTCAAAGAAAGAGCCAATGAATCCATGGTAAGACTTGCATGCTTTTCTTATACCACTACATTCGAGGAACCAGTAGGAAAATAGTGGAGGAATAGATAGCACCTGGGGGAAAAGTAAGGTGTAATGCTAGCTTGGTTTTGTGTCGTCGTCGAGGCTGGGAATGAAGCAAGCTTATTGGTTCGGTAGCGTTCTTCATAGTTGGAAGTACGTACGATTACTGCATAAATGTGTTGTGCAGTTCTGATGATTTATGCGTAAATTTGAAGGCATGTGTGAGTCAGCCACCAGTAAGAGGAGGCAAGGAGGTCATCAAGTTATCCTGTCTGTATGCCATCCACGTAACAAATACAATTCTATTTCTCAAATCAATGTAAGCAATCCTAGTAGTAGTACTTGTTCAAGTCTAATATTGATTTTTTCGAAGGCCCATAAGTGTCTTGTCTGCGCCCCATATCTGTGCGCACTGTCGCTTTTTCGTTCAGAGCACCTTGATGACCGGGTTTTCAATTAACAAGCTTGGTAACACCGGTTTCGTCACATCCACGACCAATCCTTATTCTATTTCTATATAAAAACAAAGTTTTGAAGCGTATTGAATCTTGTTTCGAAAGACACGGCGTGTGAGAACTTTCAAGGGCATTCTACTTGAGCCACGCAAGTTGCTTGAATTTTTGAAAATTTTAAACGGGCGACTGCCTAGATCTCAACGGTCCCCTGGCTCCACCAGCTTATGTTCATTCAGTGAGAGCGAACCATGGACGAAGTACCAATTATAGGCTCACTTATTGGTAAAAAAAGGCTTTCTTGTGTTATTGACACTGAATTCTACCTCTCGTGCAATTTTAATTGGATGGATACTGCTTATACGATGACATCGACACTTGTCGTATCGGAAACAGAGCCGGTGCACGCTCGAAGAGGCGGGGATAACTCTTGAAAGTGGAGTTTCACATGATTCAATCGGCTTTTGTGCTAATAATTATGACTTTAATATACTACAAGCGAATACGGATAAGGGGAGAAAAATCATCAGGGCGGCTTACTGCATGTACTCTGAAGTCACTCTTCGTGTGTGCGGGCTAGGATCTGCCGAAGTACGGTGGATAAGTATCATTGTACATCCCCAAAAACTCCTCCTTTATGTGTTTGTTTCCTCATGACATATATGCTCATACAAAAAGGTACAGGGGCCTTATTCAAGGTTTTATTCAAATAACAAGATCCCTGGCAGTCGTACACATTCAACGAGGAATCATTCCGTTCCTCGATTGATCAGCCATTTTATGCGGCCAACGGCGCCACCACGCAAGCATGGGTTAATTGCTAGTATTTTCATCCTAGTTTTGGGTTTAGGTGCGACGCAGGCTCAGGCGGTAGCCGGCTATGCGCTCCGCATAAGTGGTAAAAAATGGGACGACACAGCAAAGGCCATGGCGGTGGACAAAGTGGGGAATGCCTACGTAGTGGGAGATTTTCATGCGGAATCTATTCAAATTGGTAATATGACTTTCAAAAATCAAGGCAAAACCGGCCAATCGGCCGACCCCTCCGCGGACAGTTTCCTCGCAAAAATCGATTCCTCGGGAGACTTGGAGTGGGCATTCGTCTTTGGGGGCGATATGGACGATGTCGTACAGGACGTGGTGGTGGATCCAGATGGTGGCAACGTATTTCTTACAGGCACCTTCCAGTCGGAGGTGCTTACCTTTGGCGACGCAGGCCCCCCGGTGTACAACTTGATCTACGGCCTTGCTGACGAACCCGAATACAACACATACTTGATGCGCGTAGATGCTGAAGGTACGGTCATTTGGGTCACACAGACGGGGGACAGCGATGTTGGTAGCATAGTAGTTGATGCTGCCCGTGATTGCCTGTTTTTAAGTGGTAGCTTTCCGGGTGAACCACCGGTATCGGAAGAGAACGAGTCCAACTTTGGGTCGAAGTTCTCGGCAGGGCTCGAGGATGACGACACTGATGATGGCAGAGGGAGCGGGGAACTGATGGGCAAGAAAGAAGGGGGTGATGGATTGTTCAAGAAAGGCTCCTTGGATATTTATGTGGATCACTATTCCTATCGCACGGGCGATTTGATGTCGGGCATTACGTTCACTGGGGATCGAGACGACGTCAATACGGACATGGCCATTCTACCCAAATCCTCGGCGCTCCTGATCACGGGATACTTCTACTCCGACGTCCTTACCCTCGACGAGATGTCCGTCCTTCGGAGCGAAAATCCGAACAAGCGGCGGGCGGATCCCACTGGTTTCCTCGCACGCCTGGACAGTATTTATGGGCATGTCATGTGGGGCCAGGAGGTCGGAGAGATTGCATCATCTCCGCCCTTACAAGTAGCCGCGGATGAAGCGAGTGAGTCCTTGTTTATCACGGGAAATTTCTTGGGTCGCAGCATTTTGGCGCGCAGCGACGGAAAGTCGGCGGGTTTGATCAGCCTGAGTCTTAAAACTGGAAGCATCCAATGGGTGAAAGCAGTCCCGGCGCCCGCGTCGATCGTCGTGGACTATTTGGGCTTCTTGTACATCTCTGGGACGACAACAAAGGACACACCTTTCGGTGCAAACGGAGGGCTGATCTCAATTGGTTCCGATGCCGGTGATATCTACGTGGCGCGCCTGCAAGCAGAGGATGGCACCATCCTCTTTGATCGTTCCTTCGGAGGTGAAGGAAAGCGGGGCGCATACTCCGTCGCGACCGTTGGGGTGGACGCAGAAAACAATGTCTATCTTGCTGGTAATTACAGCAAAGGAAGCTTGGTCTTGGGAGGACAGGCCCTGGACTCCCCGGGAACGGATGTGGATGGCTTTGTGGGCCGCGCCGTAATGGGATCAGAGGCTCCAGTGTCCACACTCGCCGGACCCAATCAGCCTGCGACTGCCCAGAGAACGAAGAAGCGGAAGAAAATTTTTGGGAAGTCAACCTCCACCAAGGCTTCGTCCAAGAATAGTGGGTGGTTTTCGGGGAACCTGTTCTCGCCGAGTTCGGATTCAGCCTCTTCCGCTGCTGCGCCGTTGCCTCCCACTCCGCAGGAGACGTCCTACGACCCCGATAGCCCCTCAAGCCCATCAAGCTCCTCTCCCAAGGCGACCGACACGAATGTCGCGCGTCCCTCCGCCACGACCCCAGCACAGAGTCTTCCCCCGACCTCAGGGCCGGTAGCCTCTCCCGCGGACAATCCTATGCCCGAGTCTGCCCCTGAAACCAGTCGAACCCCTGTCCGGATCCCCACCCATGCCCCTACGGGACGCCCTCCACGCTTCCGACTCACCTGGGCCCCAACTCCCAGCCGCCCTCTGGGCCAAGACCCTCTGTATGGTTCCAGCGAGACTGCTACCTACTCGGACGTCACCGCTACGACCGGAAGCCAGGCGGCCATCTACCCCTTGCCACCAGGCACGACCAACGACGACGCCACCCTCCTCTCCCTTTTGGGCAGGGGCAAGGTGGCCTCAGGCGGGGACGACGTCCTGCGAGGCTGGGACGTGGACATGGTCTATGCGGGCCCGACCACGGACGTCTCGGCCTTGCAGACCGCCACCTACAACGTAGTGAAGCCGTATGTCACGTCCTTTGTCAGCCTCCCTGTCAGTCGTCTGGGCAGCGATCGGCGGCGCCGTGTCCTCTTGAATCAGCGTGTACTCCCCGATGATGCCTGTGCCAACCCCGAGGCCCCCAAAATCCACCTTCGTTTCGCCTTGCAATGCTCCTCCGATGCGGATGCAGCACACGTGCAAGACAGCTTGGCCCAGGTGGCCACGGGCAACCTCACACTCCGCTCCGGCCGGCGAACCATCCCGTCCAGCTTGATCTGTAGCTTGAACGTGACCTCTGCGCCGGTGCCCACTCCCAGCCCCACCGCGAGTCCTCAAGAGATGGTCCCCAAAGAGAGTCCTAGACCGAAGCCCTCCGACTCCACCACCCTTATCCTCAAGGACGGGTCGAAGAAGGAGCCTCAGACTAAGAACCCACCGAGCAAGAACGTGTTGGGCATAAGTCTTGTGGTATGCCTCCTGGGCTTGGTGGCTTTGATGGGGGTAATGGGGTACCGTCAATACAAGAGGGATCGCGTGATCCGGGCAGAGAACGACCGGCGAGATATGGAATGGCTGCGGGCACGCAAGGAGCAGGCCAGACGGGACGGGAAGGAGCTTTCCGAAGACCGGAAGGCCACGCCAGAGACAAGAGGGACGCCAGTCTCTGAGAGACAGCTGCCGGTCTCCTTGACCCTGGAGGAGCTATCGTTGGAGAGGGAGGAGGAAGGGGGGCCTTGAGAGGGGGGGAATTGTAGAGGGATGTCTACCTTGTGCCTGACGTCCCGCGGGGTCTGGCACTCACGGAAAAAGAGCAAGCCGGTGCAGCGCCGTCTCTTTTCACGGAAGATTGCCTGGACTACCATCAATTTCCCACAGCACGGGTAGCGCGGAAGTGTACATGAACTCGACTGTGATGTTCTCGGAAGGTGGTCTTTGGAACCCGGTCTCGAACTCACGGGAATAATTAATTAAGTAAATAAGCATGCGGCAGACCCGAAAGCATGAAGTGCTCGGTAAATCAGTATGTGTACGCTTCGGCAATGGTTAAATATTTTCTTGAAAGTCAAAGTGGCATGCTTGCGTCGTCTGTTCGGTTATTTTTTTCGGAAATCGGAAGCTAGGCAGAGTACAGGATACGTTTTTACATGCTAAGTTCATCTTCACATCATTTTATATTATTTTCAGCCCCTCGGTCTCAAAGACAATCGGCCCGTTTCCTCACGCAGTGGCAGAAACGGGCTGTCTTGGCCTCTCAGAAAAACAGGTGACAGATTCTCCCACAGGACAGAACTGCCTTTCAAGGCCACAAATGGCTTAGTACCCAAATGACGGTTGTCAACTCCTCCTCGTGAGGATTGTATTGTAGGCGCATTTGCCGCCAAAATACAAAAGAAGACAAAGCTACCCACAGAGATGACTAGGGTGATCCCTGTAGGGAATATCTGTCGCGACGCTTGCAGACGCAAGGCGTCATTGATGGCCACATTGGCGGCAACAATTGCTGCGATTGCGAAGGCGACGATAGGGTACGTCCAAGAGATTCCAAAAGCTACAAATAAGCAAATAAAGCTGACAACGGCCGACATCACCTCGATGCGAGAACGAGCCTTCACCCAAGCTACACCGAGAGGAGAACCAACGATCGGGCGATATGAATTGTTGTAAATGTGGAAGTTGGCACCAAGGAAAGGATCAGAATCAAAAATTCATTTGACATGTTACTATGATATCACAGATTTCGTCGGGCATGGACACATGACGCAAAAAACGACAAACCTCCCCTATAGCTTTGGGTAGCAAAATCCGTGATTAAGCTTTGTTGTGATCAAGTACACTCGTGTCAATGCAGTTTTTGATACTTACATGCCGATTTAAGAAACGTATCGCAGGCAAATTTCCCCTCCCCCAAAAAAAAAATAAGGAGAATACGAGGAACAAATAGACTTACCAAGAGTACCGGCAAACGTGATGAGTATTGCGTACCCCAGCAGCACGTAGCGACCGGCCTCTGCATCGTAATACGCGGACCCCATGGCTTTATTGTCTGTGCACGCAATGATGGGGTGTAAGAGGTCCATAATTACGCGAGGGGATGATAAAGGAGTTGGAAATGTCGCTGAGCCGCCCGCGGCCATGGCCTTGTGGAAGACCTCGCTGAACGCGCCGCGGAAGTATGTGTTGTAGCTGACATCGATTTAATTCACACAACTCCCCCCCCGTCTTCGCAAGGCAGCATTTCCGGGGGCTTTCCCTCAAATGATGACTTTGTCTGTGTCTCACAGCGCTGGGATGTTAAATGCATAGTAAGAATACGTGCATGCGCTTAGCACGGACGGTTTTGAGGGAAATGCCATGATACCTTTCCATTGCTTTTGAGAGGCGTTATCACAAAATGTTTGCCTGGTATTTCTTTTCTACGTAATTGCTCAGTAAGTGTGGATGCGCTCTGACACGATATCTTCCCTCACAGTGCTTTCATTAAACTACAGCTTGGTACAAGAGCCATGGCTGCCAGGGATACTGGTACTATGGAACAAAATGTGGACATACAAAAGCATCTTTCTGTGGGTAAAAACCCTCGCGGTATACCCACGGCCACCTTTATCGTAAGTATGCTGCTCTCGATGCATGGCCTGATTACTTCACTCGATAACTGAAGCCGCCACAACCCCTTTCTACGACGCGCTTTCTCACCTGTGCGCAAAAGGAGGACGTGGGAGCCTTTCTACAGACCTTGGGGGGAGTGCCAGTGGAGACTGCGATCGGCGCTTTCAATGAACTTTACGGGTAAGGCAGATATTAAGGTTCAAGAAGAAGCAAGGGTGGGGAATGAACGATAGTTATAACCTAATCTTTTAGTGATCATAGTATTTCATATTTTCACCTTCCTCTTGGTGTGGTTCTAACTTCCTTCAATCGGGTCGCTCCAGCAAATGTAAAACTTTAGAGAATAGCTTGGGCCGCGTCAAATTATCTATGAAGGCCAAGATACCGGAGATTGAAAAGACATTGGAACTCGTTCACGTCCTCGAAGGAAAGCAAGCAGAGGGGGAGGCCCTGACTACTCACTACAATTTAGGTAGGATGATTGGTACCTTTCTCGCATCTTCCCTCTACATGTACTCATCCGGTTTCTACCATTTCCTTACCATGGAATCTTTTTTTACAAGCTGATACTATCTATGCAAAGGCTGAAGTTGCCTGCCATGGCCGTGTATGCCTCTGGCTGGGCGCGAATGTCATGTTGGAATACTCCTATGAGGAGGCCAAAGGAGTTCTGGAAACAAGTCTAAGGAATGCCAAGGAAAAACTGGTAAGCCGTCACGTATCCTCCGCAAAAAACATCAATCTCCCGGACAGTATGGCTTTATCATATGCCTTAATCCGTCCTCCTTTCTCAACGCCTTCTTGTTTAGAAAACAACGAATGAAGATTTGGAACATCTGAAGAATCAGACAACTACCATTGAAGTGAACATGGCGCGGCTCTTTAATTACGATGTGAAAAGGAGAAAGGCGCTTCGGCAAGAAGAGGGAGCCGCAGACAAGACCGGCGGGGAGAAAGGGAGAGGTAACGGAAATCCGAAATAAGGCAGCAACAGCATGCACATTGTATGGTTTGAAGGAGAAGGATGTATGATCTGCGCAACGTGACTTTAAATTCAGCAAGCAAATAATATCAAAACAAGAGAAATACATCGCATCTCGAGAGGGATGCATGTTTCGTTTAAAAGGGTCTTGCGTCTTACTATATTGAGTAATACATAGTGTTTTGCGTTGCCTCACAGACAGGTGATGATATGATGAGATGCAGGAGGTGCTCGGGATGCCAGCGATGGTGCGAGCAGCGTGACGCGTCGAACCTGGAGGAGGTTGGACTGATTGAGTTTCTTTTCCCGTAAGATGACTATTCCATTCAACAGTGAGATGAGTTTTGTTTAATGAAGCCTAAGAGGACAATGATCGTTCCTAATGCGCAAGCGGGCAGTTCAACAGGAAAGAGGAAGTAGTCTCTGGGCTTGGACATCAAATACGTTTCGACATGCTCATTGTGGTGATTAAAGATAGCTCAACCCACCAATTAAGCAATTGAACGTGGTGCCGATGCTTTCAAGTTGTAGTACACCCTATCACATATTGCTCTGTGGTATTCGCGATATTATCTTTACTATTTTTAGGTTCTTACGTTCTCGAGGTACAGCAACTGCCTAACTGCTCTTAACGGCTGAGGTTCAAGGAGAAAGACCGGCCCTGGGCTTTAAAAGAACACAGTTCGGTAAATAGGCTAATTCCACAGATCAGCCTGTTTACAAATTGATCGTCTGAACATTTACAATGATATTTTGTTGCTATCAAGTTTTGCACGAAGTTCGCTAGCCCCTGTAATCTGGGCTACCTGAGAACTCACGACCGTTACTAAAGCGACCAAAAACCGCTCGATCCATCAATCGCCACTTTCCCATATCACCGTGTCTTTCCCGCTGTCGTGACAGATCGAATGCCTTCCTTTTTACTTGGAATGACAATGAATGGACTGATATGATGGTTTGTAATACTCAGTGCTCGCTGTCGTCGATAGGGCGGGTTTAAAAATATATTGCGGACTTCAACACACGATTTCATCGATCCTTTTTCCCTTTACTATAAAGGTGACTCCTCTGTTTATACCTGAAGCAATATAAACCAGAATGGATGAGGAAGAAAATAACATTAACAATGATGAGGAAGTGATTGCATCTTTTCCGGGTCTGAAGCCAAGCCCAAAAACTCAGCTCCGCGCTCAACTGAAAGAGGCCTCGAAGGCTCTGATGATGGAGCATGAATACATCCACCGGCTGGAGGAGGCACTGGCTGCTCATGGAGTCAAAGACTTTGAAGCATTGCGGGAAAATCTTGGACATTCCACTTCAAAATCTTCGTCTTTTCAACTGCATAGCCCACACTGTCAGCTCCACGAGCATTCTTCAGGACTAGCATCCCGGATGATCCCGACAGCCCCCTCCTCCCCTCCTTCTCCGGAGCACCTTCCAACGCTTGGAAATAATCTTTCCTATTCTGCAGCTGGTTCCATGTTGCAACACTACAGGAGTCCTAGCCAACTGACGCGGCCCGACTACACTGAGATCTTCGACACATCGAACTGCGTCCATCCTCCCAAGCTAATCCGCAGCGAAAGCGTCTATGCTCATGCTACTGAGGTCCGCTTCGATGATCTGAACTACAGTGTACAACAGCAAAGTACTAGCGGAACCACCCTCACGGTGGGAGCACAATGCCTGAAGATGTGGTCTTGGCCATTCACATGTTTGTTACGTAATAATCAGCAGCGACAGCAAGCGTCCTTTCACATATTGAAAGACCTTCGGGGCGTGCTGCTTCCGGGCCGTCTTACCCTTCTTCTCGGCCCGCCTGGTTCTGGCAAATCCAGCTTTCTCAAGGCCCTGGCAGGACGCGTGAAGCGGACCCGCACGTCGGTGCTGAAGGGCCGCGTGACGTACAACGGGGATACGGCGGAATCCCATCGTTTTTCTTTACCCAAGGTGGTGGCCTTCGTTTCCCAGGACGACTGTCACGCATCCACTCTGACCGTTCAAGAAACGGTGCAATTCGCCTACGATTGCATGAATGGCCCGCAGGCCAAAATCGGGCTTCCATCTCGTCTCCGGAACCCTCTGCCTTCCCACCGGGAATTGGCAAAGCACCTCCTCCAAGAACAAGAGGCGGCTTCCTCCTCCTCAGCATCGTCCACCTCCATCTGTGCCCCTTCCTCTACCTTGGGGTCCGAACGCTACGGGGCCAACAAGAAGAATGGGAAGGTCGAACAGACGTTGCGGGTCCTCGGTCTTTCTCGGTGCCAGCACACCATTGTCGGGAACACTTTGTGTCGCGGCATCAGCGGCGGAGAAAAGAAACGGTTGACTACGGCGGAAATGACAGGCGGGCAGGTCAATGTCCTTTTGATGGACTCAATTTCCACGGGATTGGATAGCGCCGCTACTTTTGACATATGCAAGACGCTGTCCGGCTGCACCCGGGCGTTACAGGCCAACATTGTCGTCTGCCTACTTCAGCCCCCGCCCGAAGTCTTCGACCTCTTCGACGACGTAATCCTGATGGATGCAGGGCACATTGTGTACCAAGGCCCGCGGGAGCTCATTCTTGACCACTTCGAGAACTTGGGTTTCCGCCGGCCCCTCCGTAAGGACGTCGCCGATTTCCTGGTGGAGGTGACGACGTCTGCGGGGGCAGAATTCATCATTCCGGCCGCGCAACGCTACGCAGCTGGAATTCCTGACCCTCCCACCAGCACAGAAGAATTTGTGCGGGCCTTCCAAGAGACGGAAATTTACGAACACATGATCGATAATTTGGAACGTCCTCCCTCCTTCGCGCCCTGGCTTCGGCGGCAGCGCTGCGAGTTCAGCAACGGATGGTTCCGAAGTACGTGGTTGTGTCTCCAGCGTCAGGCTCGAATCACATTGCGAGACCGTGTCTTCCTGCGCGGGCGGATCATGCAAGTTCTCCTCATGGGGGCGATGGCCGGAACCCTCTTCTACCAATTGGATGCGCATGATTGGTCGGACAAGGTCTGCATGCTCTTCTTTTCCCTTATGTTTATCACCTTGGGAAATTTGGCCACCATTCCCACGGTCATGGAGCAACGCGCCGTCTTTTACAAGCAACGGGACGCCGGTTTTTTCCCGACCTCGTCCGCTGTGGTGGCGCAGATGCTTGTCCAAATCCCCATCCAGTTCGTAGAGACGATGGTTTTCACGTCTCTTGCCTATTTTTTGTCTGCCTTATCACGGGCGGACTATGGCGCTTTTTATCTGACCTACGTTCTGGTCGCTTTCTCCACCGCTTTGGGCATCGGACAAATCTTTCGCCTCGTCGTTCACTTGGTTCCCAGCCTCGCCCAGGCACAGCCTATTTGCTCCCTCTTTGTCTTACTCTTCGTCGTCTTCTCTGGCTTGACCATTAAAGGAGAGGACATACCATTCTATTGGACCTGGTTGTATTGGATCAATCCTCTGGCCTGGGGTCTTCGGGCCTTGGCCGTCAACGAGTTCTCCTCGCCCACCTACAGCCAGCACATCATATATCCCCCGCCCGTCCCCAGGGCCATTCCCTGTGACCCCCGCAGGCCGGAGGAATTGTTACAGTACACCGGTTCCAACGGACCCTTTCAATGTCTCTCCGAGGGGGAGATCTATTTGATAAACCTAGGGTTTAAGACTAAGCGGGATTGGATCGTGTACGGAGTCGTGTTTTTACTTGCCCTCTGGAGCGTCATGTTGATGCTGACCATGTTGGCCATGCATTTGATCCGATGGACAGGACAGGGGGCCGCTCCCGTGCCTTCCGCGGCGAAACGGGAAGAGATTGCTGCTACTGCAGATGAGAATCCTCGATACAAGGAGAAAGACCTCAACGAGGGCCCCGCGGTGGGGGCGTCGGGCGCAGGGTCTGATGCCTTCTCGTATGAACTGCTGTCAGACGCGGATCCGGAGAAAGCTTTAGGCCATCAGTCGATGCGGCGGCGCCCGAAACATCCCACAGGGGCTTCCTTGACCTTTCAGCCCATAACCCTTGTATTCAAGCACATTTGGTATTCTGTGGAGCTGCCCAAGCCCCAAGGTGGAGGCAAAGAACGCGTGGAGCTGGTCAAGGGGGTGACCGGGTACGCCAGGCCAGGTTCCTTGACCGCATTGATGGGGTCATCGGGGGCGGGGAAAACGACCCTCCTCGACGTGTTGGCCGGGCGGAAAACCACGGGGTGCATCATTGGCGAGATCCAGGTGAACGGTTTTCCCAAGGAACAGCGGACTTTTTCGCGGGTGATGGGTTATGTCGAGCAAACAGACGTGCACTCCCCACATTCCACCGTCCGGGAAGCCTTACTTTTCTCGGCGACTCTACGGCTACCCTACAAACAAGTGACGGCCGCACAACGCGAGGTTTTCGTGGAGGACATGCTCGCATTGCTGGAATTGAGTGGGATTGCCGACCGGGTGATCGGCGAGGATGCAGGATCCGGACTGCTGATGGGGGAGCGGAAACGGGTCACGATCGGTGTGGAGTTGGTCGCAAATCCTTCTGTGCTCTTCTTGGACGAGCCCACTACCGGACTTGACGCTGCCAAAGCTTTTGAGGTGGGTACGAATGCGGCTCCGGAAAGGGACAGAGAGAGTTGGGCACGGACGGACTATGTATTCCTAGGGAGTAGGGCAAAGTATGGGATTGCTTGATCTCTCTACTCGCACTCCAGGAATCCGCTCAGAGCAGCCCAACATCTTTCGCGGTGACCAGTCAGAGGTCTCAGCCTTCGTGTCTTCCATGTCTGTGCTTGATTATTCGCTCTTTTCCCTTCCGTTCAGGTCATGCGTTCCGTGAAAAAAATTGCAGCCAGCGGCCGCTCGGTCCTCTGCACGATCCATCAACCGAGTTGCGCGATTTTTGAAATGTTCGACATGCTCCTACTCCTCCGACACGGGGGTAGGACGGTGTACTTCGGTCCGTTAGGCAAGCGGAGCAAGGATCTCATCAATTATTTGGAGGCAGTGCCAGGCGTGATACCCCTGCGTACCGGGGGTGTGAATCCGGCAAATTGGATGCTGGAGTGCATCGGCGCGGGCATTGAACCGGCCGCCCAACCTCTCGACTTTGCCGAATATTACCGAGACCACGCCTTGGCCTGCCGGAACGAAGAGATTTGTGACAGCCTGAGTCGGCCGTTTGACTCCCACGGGCATGGTCTCGAACCCATTGCCTTTGACAGTCGCTACGCGGCGCCTTTGAAGGTACAACTCCGGGCATGCATGGCGAAGGCAATCAAGAACTATTGGCGGTCCCCTAATTACAATTTCACGCGCATGTTCATCTCGGTCCTGGTGGCCGTAGTCTTTGGATCCGTCTTCCACGACAAACCCTACGACACCGAAACCGACATCGTCGGTCGGGTGGGCCTTATGTACCTGTCTACGTCCTTCGTGGGCATCGTGAACATGATGAGCGTCATGCCTGTGATGGCAAAAGAACGCGCGGCCTTCTACCGAGAGCAAGCCAGTTCGATGTACAGTGTCTTCGCCTACGGGGTCTCCTACGGCCTGGTCGAGCTGCCTTACATCTTCGTGAGCACGGGGCTGTTCATCAACGTCTTCTATTGGTTCATTGGACTCGCTGCGGAGCCTTTTAGCAAATTTGTTTACTATTGGGTATTTTTCGCCCTTTACATCGTGTGTTTGGTCTTCATCGGGCAATTCCTTATTTGCTTGCTGCCCAACCAACAGACTGCGCAGGTGGCAGGCGCCTCCATTGCGGCCATCATGAATCTTTTCGGCGGGTATTTGTGCACTCCCAGAACTATCACCCCGTTTTGGAAGTTTGTGTATTACCTTGTGCCGTCACATTACATGTTGGAAGGGCTCGTCATGTCCCAATTTGAAGGCGATTCGACGCCCGTGCAGCCCATCTATGGCCTCCAAGCCACGCCTGCGGACCAATACATCTACGACCACTTTGGGGGGGAGTTTACTTATGGTGCCAAATGGAAGGACATTGGCGTCCTCCTTTTGTATATATCATTGCTGCGGATCGGCACCTTTGTTGTGATGACCTTCGTGCGCCACATCAACCGGTGAAATGCACGGTGAAGAAAAAATAAATTTGGCAAGACTGCGTATTTTACGTTTGAGTAAAATTTTCTCCACCGAAAAGTAAAAATTTACTACCTCCGTGAAAATACGTGGGTTACAAAGATCATTTTTCTTGTACAAATATGCTTAAATTACAGCCTCATGGCCTTGTATCACACAAGCAATTTATGTGCGGGTCTGTACATACACTTACATTCTCATGGACTTCCTTTCCCTGCCCGCGCTCCTCTCACTCCTCCTCGAGCACTTCCAAAGGTGTACTGAACAACAAACCATCCCTTCTCTCATCCCTTCGCCTCCTCCCTCGTCCTTCTCTCCTGTCCTCCCGTCCCTCCACCCTTTCATCTCCACCAATCGTCAATTCCACAGGGCTGCCGTACAACCGCGCGAGGAAGACCAATCCCATGGTCCCTAGCATGGCCGTCGCGGCCGTTTTCCAATATGTACGGGTCAAATGCACCGTCGTGACCAGGTAGCGGAGTCTCTTGCCACGACGCGTGCTCTCAAAGGCCGGGTAGTATACGGAGCCCCGTCCTCTCTCCCTTTCTGCCTGGGGGCCGGCGCCCCCCGACAAAGAGGTGAGTTTGTTGGGTAAGGCATAGGAAGCAACCATGAATTTCTTCTCCCCGGACAGAGGGGTCGATGGAGCGTGAGAGGAAGATGGCAGAGAAGTGGGGGCCGGCGGCAAGGAGCTGGGAAAGGTGGATGCGGGAGTAGGGGGGATGGCCACGTGCGTTGGAGGACTCGATTCGTCAGGGAGCGCAGCGGTTCCAGTGCCCGTTACAATCGATCCAGTGGCCGCCGATGCCGCCGCCCTAGCCCGGGCCTGACGGGCCTCAATCCGGACGGCACTGCGGCGTTCCACGGATTCGAAGAGGCGGAAGAGGGCCTCGCCAATCTCAGCGGCCGTCTCGCGGGTCCTCCAGACGTCCGGGAAAGACTCGACAATCCTCTCCCCTTCCTTCCCGCTCCCCTCCCACCCGTCCTTCACCACCAACGAAGCTTCGAAGAGTTCCATAAGATTCCCAGCCACGCTTTTGCTCAGGCTTCCCGAGGCAAAACCCACCACGAGGAGGGTCAGGAGCGGGTCTTGTAAAGGGCGCCAGCCATGCAACACCGCAGCCGCCACGGCCAGGAGCAAACGAGGGACCACCCGGGCATGCAAGAGCGCCTCCAACTGTTTCAGTTCTTCGTCACTGTAGCCGGTCCGAAACCAGCGGTTCTGGATCACGTTCTGCGCCAAGGCCTCCACGTCCTCCGCCACCACCACCATGCGTCGCATCACTTCCCGTTGCATGTCTTGGAAACTCGGAACGTCCAAGCTGTTCTCCGCCGAGCCTTCTTGTGCGGCCAATACCCGGGCAGCTTCCTCCTCCACCAAGAGAGCGGTGCTGTTGACGGCGTAGATGGCCCATTCGACGGCGGTGGGGGTCATGAGTTGATGGAGGCCGTGGCGCACCAATTTTGTGACACGCTTACGGGCCACAGATAAAAGGACGTCCGCTTCAGGCGATCGGCTTTCATAGTGCTGCAGAAGCTTCTCGAAGCTAAGGAGCGTGGAGCCAAGGGAGCGGTCCAACGTCCGCCGGAGCGCGCCTAGATTTTGCTCCATGGTAGGGACCTCGATGTCGATCTCTTTCAATAAAGTACGGGTACCGCGGGCAAGCCGTTGGAAATCGTCGGACTGTGCTATGTCCTGAACTTTGTTGAAGACCTTCGAGACCCGTTCCCAGGTAGATTTGCGAGGTTTTGGTGGAGGTGCTTGTGATGAAGGGTGTTCAGAGGCATGTGTGGGAGTCGCGCTCACACACACAGGGCTGGTGCACCTGTCAGACCTTTGGGAGACTAAATTTTGCGTGGGAACATGGGTAGACTTATGCATGAATGCAAGCGGGTGCATGTGGTGGTGCCACGGTTGTTTGGAGGGGCTTGAAGTGGGCCTGTCGTCCGGCACTGGGAGGACGCGGGCATCCCTCGCAGCGGCGGCCAGAGAAAAAGGACGAGGCACCAAAACACCAAGACAAAAGGCGAGACACAGGTGTGGCTCACATGGTCCCAGTGCTCTGGATCTCCGTCTACCGGAAAATGGAGGCATCGTTGCTTGTCTTGGCAGCATGAAGAGAGGGAAGGAAGTCAAGACTCCTATTTATGATCCGGCAGTGGCCAGATCCAGCTAAGGTCACGAGCTTCCTGAAAAGCCTGGAGAAACGTGCATGACAACGACTCGTGAGGGTCTTGTACACAATTATCTCAAAAAAGAGGTTTGTTCGAAAAGCGACAGAGTGCTATTCATCAAAAGCGTTCGAGGCAGGGAAGTGTAGAGAGAATGGTTGAGGGCAGTCAGCGTCATGTCAAATGGATAAAGTAGTCCATGCTGGACGCATTCCTTCATCCCTGCCCTAGACAGGTCACCGTCCTCCAGTCCAATGCCTCAGATTACCCAGTCTTTCACACAGTGACAGCTTGGAATCGGAACCCTTCCGGTATAACGCGGACGTGACATGGGTAAGACAATAGGGGAGGTTAAAGTTATAGATGGCAAGGAAATGAGTCGTAGCAAGATTCAGCAGTAGACAGGGGTACAAGCTGCCGCGCTTTCCACCAAGCTCGTGAATGGATGTGAGCACAACACAGATTGGTGCACGTGGACAACGAGGGCCTACAGACGAAAAAGGCAAGAGACAGGTGTGCACCTGTGGCCCATCCCCTCTTCTGAGAAGAAGGCCCTTCCTCTTAAAAGCTTCATTTTTGGGCCGTGTAACTTTTTCACCTTTTTATCGCCTGGCGTCGTGCTAATTTGAGTTCTCTATTGATGGCATATTTACACTTATCCATTCGCCTCTCAAGGCTCTTCATTTTCCCTACTTTTTGTATGCCAACCCCAGTGATTGCAGCATATGCCTGTCCTCTTATCCGACACAATCCTCCCTGCTTTCCTCCCATGAAAGTCGGGCTATACCTGCACGCTCATGCCAGTGTTGTACTTCTGTCAATGGTAAGATCAGTCGACCGGGATTGTAGGGCAGGGGCTGAGCGCGCAACGAGGGCAGGCAGGCCCTCCGCAGAAATTGCTGCACCGTCGCTTTCAAGCGTCCAGGACCAGTTATTATAACGATGGAGGCAGGCTGCGAGGCACTCAATCCTGGCGATGCTTCCGCGTCCTTCGTAAAGGCAATCTGGCCCCAGGTCTCCAAAAACATGACCAAGGCTAGCCGGGCCAGGGTGGGCCCCAGCCCGCGCAGCTCAAGGACGGCGGGGGCAGAGGCCTCGCCAATGGAAGGCAGTACCCCCGCCGCAACTCCATGCCCGTAAATACGACGCAGGGTGTCTTTGTAGCCGCGGGACGAGGGCCCGGGTTCAGAGGACCCCCGGGTACCCGCAGGGCCGTCTGTGGCGTCATGGAGGCTCAGCATGTAGCAGGCGTGTTCGTAGGTAGCCCGGGCAATAGGCACGTTGGAGGCCATCGAGGCCGTGATCAACCGATGAGCTTCCTCTTGTCGCTCCCTCCCCCCGCCCGTGGAAGGGTGCATGGCGGCCAGTGCCCACAAACCCAGAGCCAAGTGCTCAGAGGTGAGGGTCGGGGGAGGGGAGGATAAAGGCCCGGTGCCGGGCTTCAGGACCGAGTCCACGACCGTCCGGGCCTCCGCGTACCGCCCGGCTCGGAGACATATCTCGGCTGCCGCCTGGGCCAATGCGGGGGTCAAGGGCTGTTGCCCTGCCCCTACACCTTCCCCCCCCCCTTTCCCCAAGTACTCCACCAGTTTCAAGCTTCCTTCCCAGGCCCCGGTCCGCCGGAAGGCCTGCAAAATGACCCCGTAGGTCTCCTCGTTTGCCCTGACCCCTGCCCGTTCCATGCGTCGCAGCAACCCTACCCCACGCTCCCATTCATCCCCGACACAGCACGCACGGATCGCCGAGTTGAAACAGGCCAGGGAGGGCCCCCCTCCCTCCCCCCCTCCCTCCCGCCCTCCTTCCCGCCCGTCCTCCTTCCGCAACCGGTCCAAGATCCCCAGCGCCTGTTGCCAATCTCCCCGGACAGCATGAGCGGCAAGCGCGGCCTCATGGATGCTGAGAGGGAGCCTCTCGCTGCTGCCGTCGCTGCCGCTGTTGCTGCTACGAAGAGCAACCGCGGTGCCTTTCCTGCCTCCCTCCATCCCTCCCTCCACCAGGGCAAGGGCTTCATTGTAAAGGAGCAGGGCTTCGGCGATCTCCCCCGCTACCACACTCGCCTGGATGGCGCGTGCGTACAAGAGGAGCATGGGCGGACGAAAGGACAGACTAGAGGGGGGGGGAAGGGGAGGCACTGAGGGAGACGCTGGGCAAGACGCTCGGCCAGGGGCAGCAGGATCGACATGTACAGGAGCCATGGAAGCAGCAGCCAGTTTGGCCTCTCCTAGGAGCAAGCGGAGAAAAGCCGCTGAGGGAAGCGCCTCCGCGGCCGTTTCCCACCCCAGGCTGGAAAGTAAGGCCGGAGGGTGGGACGGCAAAGCCCCTCCTTCCGCTGACCCAGTCGAGGCTTTTGGGGCAGACCCTCCCTTGCCGGGGGCGGATGTTGTTGACGAAGGTGGTGGTGATGGTCGTGTGGGGGGGGGGGGGGGGGGGGGGCCCCCCCCT
>Ga0102934_1000374_pt1 | contig 29427 bp, 25 predicted proteins | sample SalPonR2_A_D1_MG_FD_78175 | JGI IMG/M metagenome (GOLD analysis project Ga0102934, IMG submission 78175) | Salt pond soil microbial communities from South San Francisco under conditions of wetland restoration - Salt Pond MetaG R2_A_D1_MG | ecosystem: Environmental > Aquatic > Marine > Intertidal... | reverse complement strand
CCCCCCCTCCCTCCCTACCCGAGCGCGCGCACACAACGCTCTGGAAAGCGTCGTGGACCGGATAGGGATCGTGTTGAAGCAGATAGATGCCTACTAAACAAGTGTCCAAATTGATGACGTTTTGCACTGAGGTATCTATCTTTCACGTCTGCCACAGTCTTGCCCTACAACTCAATAAGCAGACTTGGAGTGCCCCTAAGGAATAGATTGTAGGGGAGGTAGGCCCTAAAAGCAGCACTGGATGCAATCAAGAGACGCGTTCCTCTTGATTCTTGACTGCTAGTCCTTTGTTGATCCATTGCAGGCTATATACCAGTGAACACTTGAGGATAAACACATCGTAACAAATAACGTCTGGCTTGCCAATGAGAGCAAGTCAACGTCCTTTGCCGACGTGAATACCTCTGAAGATGTTTGCACGCGGCACATACTCTGTGCTTACGCACGAGACACGGTGCGCGCGTGTTGCGAACAGATCCAAGTCACAAAGACCTTTTGGCAGGAGTCCCACCCTTTCGTGCCACCCGTCCCGTAGCTATAGGTATAGGTCCTTATAGGTTGACGGTACCCACCGGGAGAAGAAAGGTACAGAGAAATACCAAATAGGTAAAAATATGACAACACGTTCTTCGTGAGAAAAAGTCTATACACCCCCTGGGTGTATCCCGCCGTGTAGTATTGCGGCTCGGCTCGGCCTGGCACCTACCCGGAGTGCACTATTCCGTCTACACATCGAGAAACATCCATCATTCACTTAAAGTCCAATCACAAAAGAAGATAAACTCCGCGATTGCGTCTCTTTCACACACCACCATTAAAAGTCTCTCCTACCATAAAAGGCTTTAAGAGGAGTGTAGAACATGCTCGGGGCGTGGTTCTCGCATGTCTGGGCCAACACTAGTAGTTAGTGTAACGGCTACTAACGGCCGGCAAATGGACGTGCATTTGCCCAAACTTATAAGGCCCCTCTACCGCACTCCAGCCCCTATCCGCGGGCCGGGCGTGCTGACATTCACGACAGGCATTTATTTGTACTGACATCTACCATAGAAAAGATCATCGCTTGAAGATCGACTCGAATTCCCCTCCAACTCCCCTTGTACTCCTCCTGTCGGCGTACGCGTTCGTCACAAGAAGCGGCCTGCACCACATGGCAAAGGGTACAAAAGCCACCAAGAATGTGAAGGCCAAGGTGATGTCAGATATAAGGTAACAAGGAAGCATATAGAGTCCGATGGCCTGCGGATAAACGAATATAACCTGTCTTACTCCTCTTTCCTCTGTATACTCTTTTACCAGGGCCTTGCGGGAGCGATCGCCGTCACCTTCAGAGGATGGTGAAAATCATAACGATCCTCCTGCTCACGTTGGTGGTATTGTCCGGCGCATGATACCATTGTCTGCCCCTAGCATCAGCTTCGAAAATTCTCACAAAGCTCACCACTACTCGGAAGAGGAATGGGAGAAGGTCCAGGTCAGTGCGTCAGTTGGTTTTGTGACGGACACACCAACTTTTAAAAATGAGAGTACACATTATACGAGGCAAAAATGACAAGTCTGATCTGGTGCTGTGTCAGTGGGGTCTAAAGTCTGTGTCCGAAACTTAGACCGTCATATTGAAAAATAACGCTCGCTTCTATTCTTTTTCCCCACTAGGCCTTTTCATCAATCACATATCTGCCCTTACACACACGTGTGTTCCAAAAATGGCTTGAAGACAACTGGATCAAGCGGGAATGGGACCACTGGGTAATGATGGGGTTAATTGGCTTTTTTGTCGGCATGCTTGGGTCTACCCTTAAACTCGTCATTGAAAAAATTGTGGAGTCTAAATTCCACCACATCACAATCCTGCTGAAAAAAGAGGCTTTTGGACTTATGTGGTTCTTGGCCATAGCAATGTCAATGTCTCTGGCACTGGCATCTGCAGTAGTTGTAGTATACGGGGAGCCAGCGGCGGCGGGATCCGGTATTCCTGACATCATGGCTTATTTGAACGGAATATCGATCCGCAAGATCTTCGGATCGAAAGCCCTTGTCGTCAAATTTTTTTCTTGTGTATTCGCTGTATCAGCAGGGTTGTATGGCGGACAAGAAGGTTCGTGCTGATGTGGGGGTGATCGAGGAGAGTCATGACGCATGATCGACCTGGGAGCAGAGTGTATTCCTGGCGAATAGGGAGCATGTGATAGAGCTTTTTTGGCGTCTGGTGTCTGAAAGCCGCTGTCAATTAGAATTCCATGTCTTTTTACTCTCTATACTGATATATTCTTCCAAACATATTCCATCATCTTCATGTGATGTCCCTCCTACCCCCAGGACCCATGATCCACATGGGCAGCGCCATTGGTAAGATTCTCAGCCAAGGTGTCAGCTTCTCAGGAAAATACAGCAAAATACCGGACTTCATCCTTTTTAAGCGCCTTCGTAATATGTATGACCGGAGAAATTTTATCAGTGCGGGGGCCGCTGCTGGCGTGGCCTCTGCCTTCACTGCGCCCGTGGGAGGCCTTCTTTTTGTTCTGGAGGAAATCTCCTCATTCTGGACACACAAGCTGGCCTGGCAAATATTCTTTTGTTGTGGCGTGGCATCCTTCACCACGCAGGCGTTTACGTCTCTTTATCGCACAGGCTCCCTCGGATCATTCTCGCGCGCCGCCTTCAATATCGACCAAGCCATCAACTCCCAGCTGACAATGTTCCTGCCCACCGTCGGGGTGGGCATAATGGGAGGGCTCTTTGCTGCCCTCTTCACGTGGGCGAACCTAAATATCTGCAAATGGCGAAATCGAAACATTGTTCCCAGGCCCTGGGCCAGAATAGCGGAGCCTGCTGTGGTTGCCTTCCTGACCACCACCTTGGCGGTTCTCATCCCCTACTTGTTCGAGTGTATGCCCACGCGCTGCAAAAAGGACCCAAGTCTCCCAGGATGCACGCCGCGCTATGCGAGCAGTGATGTGCCGGAGGAGGGCCTGATGCAATATACCTGTCAGGCGGAGGGTATGTACAACCCTGCAGCTACGCTGTTTTTCACCACTGGCGACAGGACTATCGAGCACCTGTTGAGCCGAAATACCCACTACATGTTCGACTACGGCTCACTTATCACACTTTTCGTCGTCTACTTCTCCCTTTGCTGCTATACGATGGGAATGGCTCCAGCCTTGGGTTCCATGGTTCCTGCGCTTTTAATCGGGTCGGTGCTAGGTCGCATCGCGGGGCTGGGGGTGACGGACATCGTGGGGATTCACGAGGGGGAAGAATTGACATGGGTGGACCCCGGCGGGTTCGCATTGATTGGAGCGGCAGCATTTTTTGGAGGACTAACGAGACTGACGTTCACCTTGGCGGTGGTGATGATCGAACTGACCGATGAGACGCACTTCTTACTCCCCATTATGACGGCGGTCATGGTGGGAAAGTGGACCGCGGACCTGTTGATTGACTCCTTATATCACAAATTGATCGACCTCAAGTGCTTTCCGTTCTTATCTGATGAGCCACATGTCGAAGAATGCCTGGACCTGTATACCGTGGAGGACGTAATGGGCCGAGACGTAGTGACCATACCGGAGATCGGCTCCGTAGCCCTCATGGCACACATTCTCGCATCCTGCAATCATCGTGCCTTACCTGTGGTGGAAGTGACGGAGAACGGGAACGAGGTCTTTAAAGGTATCATACTGCGGAGTCACGTTTTTTCCATCCTGGCAAAAGAGTCCTTGTTTCTGGAGGAGGACAACCCTGTAGTTGTCTCGAAATCGCCCTCCTTTTCCATGGGAGAGGGCGAGGAAGGAGTTACTAATTTGCATATGGAAGCGCTCGGTATAGCGGAGCTAGTCAACTTGGACGATAAGATGCCAGTTACACTATTGGCTAAGACTGAGGGTGAGCGGAAGGTCATGTTGGGGAGACTACAGGCCGCGGAGTATCATCGCCGATTTGTCACTCTGGCGCCGTACATTGATCAGTCAAGCTATCGCATTGCCCCCACGTTCTCACTAGAACGCGGATTCAATTTGTTTCGTACAATGGGCCTTAGTCACATAACTGTGGTGGATCAAAATAACGAAGTCGTGGGAATCGTGTCTCGGAAAGATTTGACCAACATGAACATCTACAGAAAGCTAGAGGAGATACAAGAGAGGACAGATGAAGGAAGGTCAAATGAGCCCGATAGATCAAAAGTTGAGTATCATGATGCAACTAGCGGTATTATATTCCATGATTATCATGATTCTCCCGCGCCACCTCGTGTAAGACAAACTAGACTGCGCTCTGTGCGAGATCCCGAGGTGCAAGAGAGCCATAGGAAAGCCATTGCGGCAGCAGGCCTTGACCAAGGCATGTTAATTTAGACTGAAATCACTTGTTGCGGAGCATGTGAAACAAAAATGATAACTTATATAAAAGTGCATAGATAAAAATACTGAATGTACTGTGGAATAAAAGAAGTTTGTGCTTTGATTGAGGAGTACCAACGCCAATCATTTTTTAAGTTTGAAACTTTGAAAATCCGGTGTCGCCATGAAAGGGCAGACGCCTTCTGAATCTGCACTTTCCGTGCGGATTGACGCAGCAGCACGTGCTTACGTATTGTCTTGTGCTATTTGGTGCTTTAAAAGTGGAGTTGAAAGCGACCAGGTATGTATACTTTTCTGAAAAACTGCTTACACGGTGAATGGAGTATTTCGAGTGCCGTGCGTGTCGCAAAACTCAGGCTCCAGAGGAGCTAGCTGTTTCTTTTTGTTCCGGTCGGAGGGATCGCGGCGAAAAGGATATGGCAAAAGGGCGGCCATCCTTTTTGGCTAAAAAATGAATTATATTGTAACCTGACATCTTATTTGCTTTGTAATTATATGAAAAATGACCCTGTCTTTTCCTAAGTATCCAACCTTTCTTGTCTACCGGCTACTTCCCCCTTAGGCTCTCCATTTCCCATGGCAAAAGCACAGTTTGACCCTTCAGCGTCCTTACCCTCAAGGAAGGGTAGAAACTGGACAATTGGTGTAAGTCTGACCTTAATTGTACTTGTAGCAGCGGCTACGGGCACATATTTTCATTTCTCTAGTCAAAAGTTGCGGAACGTCTCTGGAAGAGATGTGGCTGCCGCGGCCACTACCCTTGAGGAACCTATCTTGACAAGAACAATCAGTCGGCTACGACGACATTTAGCATGGGGTGCCGCAGATGTCGAAGAAGATAATGTCATAGAGGACATCCACGATACGCTTGACGAGGCTCCGGGAGTGCCTGAGGATGACGACACCCCCAAAAAGAAGAAAAAGAAGAAGTTCAGTTTTGACGACAATCTTGATGATGACTTGGGTGATGAGGCTGATATGAGTGACGACGATATGGGAGACGATGATGTACCTGGGGACGACGCAGACGTGGGCCCCAAAAGACCCAAGAAGAAGGGAAAGGCTACAACAAAGAAAGGGAGCAAAAAGAAGCCGGTCGGCAAGAAAGGGAGAGGGAGAACAGACGATAGTCCGGTCGTTATTAATGCTCGTCCCGGAGGGGGGGCATCGCGAGTCTCCCGCGGCGGGGGAAGATCAAGCCCAGAGGACGGGAAAAAAGATCCTCTGACCCCCACGCTAGATACCCGGGACACTCGACGCTATGCGGATGAAGTCGTACTTCCGGACGGACACACTGTACACATTGATGTCCCTAGCCCTTAGACTATATTCATGACCCAGGCCAGGGCAATGCCTGGATCGATGAGTGTACATATGGGTGTAAAAAGCCGTAAGTAGACATGACAGCGTCGGAAATAGTTTATTGCATCTTGTATTACCTTCTCACAAAGGAAAGTTATTGCAACGCTTGATCTGTCTTCGAAATGCTTCAATAAAAGATAATCGTAGAAAACGTAATTGTGGACCAGGCGCTGGGATCCGCTCCCACAGACGCATGTGACTTATCTAAAACCACAAGAGTTGCAAAGCGAGTCAGTTCAAGGTTACGTGAAACTTTTCAAGACTTCGATCGTTTTTGCATTTGTTGAAATTTGTAATCGTTTATTCATCATAAGCACAATGTTTTGGAAGAGAATAGATGGTAAAGCGTGCGATGTTAAAAGTTCGCAACGTTCTAGCCATCGAGATATCCTGTGGACCCTCTATACTTCCCAACACCCAATTCGTGAGTTTGTCCCATTCGTCTCATGCTTGCATAAAATGCGTCTGTAGAGAAAAGCTGGTGCAGAGGAAAAGCGGCCATGCGGGGAATTGACTCTGTCGTAATGGATGATACGGTGGAATTTGCACAAAATCTACCTCCCTGTAACATGAAAAGCTAGGGTACCCGGATGCCGCTGCGCGTGAGACGAGCGACAGGTGAGCCAGAAGCCACTGGCTTGTCACATCTACTGTCTTCGATGGCATGGCTTTCGTGCTCTGCATTTTGTGTGAACGGTACACGAAGTGTTTCGAGCGCAGCGAATCGAGCTTATAGCGCGTAACTTATCTTTGCGCAACGAAATGCGTCGCTAAATCTTCACTTCCATCGCTTCGTCTAAGGGGATTTCACTAGGAACACGAAGCATTTCAACGCGGCATAGCGCATGGCCTTCTTCGTGATCATCGTTGCCGTTGCCTTACTTGTGTTGCTGTCCAGGGTTGTCTACCATTTCCTGTGTCGGCGGCCTGGTTTAAAGGATGACTGGCCGTGTGTGCCTGATTGCCGTGTTCAGGAACGTGTCGGCAAGTGGCCTACCTTACCACGTGGGAGGCTGAAGTATATTACAGCCACCGAGTTCCGAACGCTCTGCGCATTGTGCGATACTGTTTTACCGGCCTTTGAGGCCGAGGACGTACCAAAAGCCATACGAGCGTATTTGATGGAATTGGTGGGCTCCGATGACCTGTTTGAGAGGCTGAGCACGGACATGAGCTACTACACTCGTGGAGCCCTGGATGCGGATGTACCCGCACGGGTGGGGGACATCGTCGAGGAACACCTCCGTCCTGATGCACGAAAAATCGTACGCATGGTTTTGTATGCTCTTGAGATGCCGTTGGGTCTCTTTTTTTTGACTGGCGGGACCTGGTATGGATGGGGCACCGGCTTTTCTAGCATGCCCTTTCGTCAGCGGGAGGCGGTCTTCGGGCGCCTTCTTACGAGCATCATCGAGCCAATTCGAGGCCTCGCTATTTTGATAAAGGCAATGGCGGGTCGTATCTACTTTGCAGCACGAGATACTCCACCGAGCACACCAGGCGGTACTCCGACCAACCCTTCCTGGACAGCCTTGGGATATCAAGACCGGACACGCGACAGGGTACGGAGCGTGATGGGCGGGAAGCCACTCCGCAAACCACAGCTTCATCCACTGCGGAGAGATTCCATTCCACCTTCCTGTGTGGGAGGCGGTACAGACGTCCGCGAACTAAGTTGTGACGTTGTCATTGTGGGGTCGGGCGCCGGTGGAGGGACCGCTGCCGGCGTCCTGACCGCCGCAGGCTTGAAAGTGGTTGTGCTGGAGAAAGGAGGGTATTACTCCGAGGAAGACTTCGCAGGATTCGGGGAGTTGGACTCTGAAAGGGCCCTTTGCGAGCGGTCGGGGTGGATGGGCGCGCAAGAGTTGAGTGTCTCTATATTGGCCGGTTCCTGTGTCGGCGGCGGCACCACTCTGAATTGGTGCGCTTCCTTTCGGACCCCCGAGCACGTGCGACGAGAGTGGGTGGACAAGCATGGCCTGACATGCTTTGGAGGCGCCGAGTACGACCAGGCTTTGGACGCGGTGGCCCGCCGCCTAAACCTGAACACTCGACACTCGCACCGGAACCCGGAGGTAGCTTCCGTGCCCTCCCTGGTCGTGAATCAGAACAATGAACGCCTCTGGCAAGGCGCGAAGGCGGTGGGTGCCAGGTGCCTTCCTGTCCCTCGCAACGTGCGAGGCTGCCAAGACTGCAGCGGGTGCGAGCGGGGCTGTCCCTACGGCGCGAAGCAGTCGACGCTCCGGACCTTTTTGGAGGACGCAGAAAATACGGGCAATTTTAAACTGGTGGCTCGCGCCCACGTCGACAAGGTGCTTAGAAATGACGACAACGATGCCGTCGGTGTCATTGCTACGGTGCACGAGGAAAGGCGGTTGGCGGAGGGGAGAGAAAGTGACGGCGAGGGGAGGCCTCCCTCTGGCCATCGCCCTGGCCCTTCGACCTCTTCGCGATATCAATTGATCGTATGGGCTCATCACGCCGTTATCCTTTCAGCAGGGTCGCTCCACTCCCCCGCGGTGCTCCTGCGCTCTGGCTTGAAGCACCATAAGATTGGACGGCACCTTGCGTTGCACCCCGTATCCGGTGTTGCCGGGCTTTTCCCCTCAGAGACCTCAGACACGCACTTAGGGGTGGGCATGGGAACTTATGTTTCGGATTTCATGGGGGGTGAGATGAAGGATGGGTGGGGAGGCGCGATTGAGACCCCCCCTAGCCACGCGGGTCTGGCACGAGTGATCGCACCTTACGGGACAGCATTCAACTACCGCATGTGGGTGGCTCTGAAAGGGCACTATGCCGTCTCCATTGTGATCAGTCGGGACGAGTCCTGTGCTGCGAATCGAGTGGTGATCGACAATGATGGGGAACCCCAGGTGCACTATCTGTTGACCAAGAAGGACCAAGCGAATCTCCAGTATTCTGTAGGGGTGATGCTAAAAATGATGATCGCGCAAGGAGCGGCACTAGCATTGCCTGTGAATGAAAGCATGCGCACCTACCGACCGCACCGAGATGAGGCTTCGGGAACTACGAGGGGCGGCAAAGGGATGAGTGAGTATTTAAAATATGTGCGGAAGATGGGCACGCCAGTTGGCAACACGGCATTATTTTCGGCGCACCAAATGTGCTCTTGCCGAATGGGATCGACAGAGGAGGCAGGGCCAGTGCAAGTGACGGGGGAAACTTGGGAGGTTGAGAAGCTCTACGTTATGGATGCAAGCGTGTTCCCAACGTCCTTGGGCATCAACCCGATGGTAAGTGACCTGGGAAGGGGGTTAGAAGAGGAGAAGTAAGATTCGGTCCTCTCTACGGGTGGCGCACATCTTCTCATTTTCAAACTTAGTTCATCGCATGTAATTGTATTTCTTACACACAGGTGACAATAGAAAGCATATCTTTCATGCTGAGCAAAAAACTGGCTGTAAAAATCAAAGGTCCCGACGCGGAAAAGGCCATCTCCGTAAAGTATTGCGTTCCAAGCACTGAGGAGGCCATTGGAAACGTTTCTTACCCAGAAGGCCCGACATTAAAAGGGGAGTACTGTGCGTGGTAATCGAAACGCCCAAAAAGAAAGCCTCATTGCACGTCCTACTAAAAAGGGGACGTTAGCTTGGAGAGGCTTGTATTTTCCTGATAATAGCTCTCTTTAGAAAGTGTAAAAGTAGAAAGGTGGAGCAGCATGTTGCAGGACTGTGTGAAGCAGTACTGCACAATATGACTATCGAACGTGAGGCATGTCAAAAAGCAGTGTTAAAACTCGAAAGAACGTAGATTGTAAAGTAATGAGGATGAAGCAATCAGTTATAATGCACATAAAGGAGGAGGCTAGAATTTCATGATGGAGGAAAGTAGAGCGTGCTATACAAAAGCGCCTTGTCGTTCATACATAGTTATTTGTTCACTCTTTCCTTCATTTTGCTGATTTTTCACGCCATGTCCATGTCGTCATTTGCTGCCCTCCTGTTTGCTGAAGCCGCAGCACTCGTGACTTCTTAAGAGCATTGAAGATTGACACGAATCGTGTGACGAGTGTGCGCGTGCATTTTTCCAGTTTCGAAAGCTCGTCCACTAGCTCGTTTACTCTCGGACTCACTGGTCTTACGGACCCAGTGACATGTCCGAATCCCTGGTTTCCAGCCGTTAACGCGAGCGAACGGATTCTCAAGTAGGCGTTACGCGGGGGTGCCGCATGCACACCGCTTGTCCTTTACCTCCGAGCCGTTGAAGCTGCACCATTATTACAAAGAAGAATGTTAATATGAAACAAACATATCACAGTCACCCTCTTCTGGGTTGGAGTGTTCCCGTTAAAACAGTATGTCGACAATAGAGTGCGCACTGAACGGTAAGGTTCCCCTTCCCTTTTCCTGATAGAACCTATTACACATCTGTCATCGATTAGCGAAAATCATACACGTCCTTGATCATGTACATAACGTACCTCAAACAGGGACTCAGGAAATGAAACACTCAACTGTCTCGAAAATCGAGCGATTTGAGCGGCAGCGGCTCCTGCTATTCACCCCACAAATACGTGTGAATGCAACACATTGGGAGGCCTTCAAGTCAACACTGGCAAAATCTTCCGTAGAAAATGAGCGAGTGTTGGCTTTTTTTACCAAGCGTATTGATATGGAAGAAAAGTATTGCGAGCATTTGGCTGAGCTGCCTTACATGGATCTTACGGGTACTGGTGGCTGGCGCACGGGGACTAAAAAATGTCCGCCGCCTGGTTCTGTTGTTGCAAAAGCGTCTATCTCTTCTAAACCTTCCAAATCCTCTGTCGGCGCCGGCGCTGTCACGAGTAAGACTGCTTGTGCGACGTCAACAACGACGAAAGATTGTAACAAGTCAAGCGAAGGCACCCTCCCTGCCATGGACACCATGATGGCCTCGACGGATACCCTCGTGACCAAATACTCGGACTATGTGCGAGACACAAGAAGGGAGCTGGTAGATGGGAAGCTCAGAAACTTGGTCAACTCCTTCAAACGCACATCGGACGAAGTTCTGGAGGAGGGCTGTCTCGCTCTAGAGAATGTCAATGCTGCGGAATCCCACATTGTGGCGGCGTTTGCGGAGTACATGAAAGGCGCTGGAAACCTCACTTCCTACTCCAAAAATAGCACTACCACATCACCACATCAGCAGCAACAGGGCACACCAGATTTGTGGTTGCTGGATATGCAGTATCGTGTCGCGGTGGAGCTACAGAAGACAATCTGGCAAGAAACGCAGCACCACCTCCATGACCTATTCCGGCGCATGAAGACGCTGGAGGTTAATCGTCGCAGTCAACTGAACGCCTTGGTCTTAAGATTCATGCAGAATCAAGGATCGTTTTGGGCACAACTTCCGCAAGCCGCGGCCGAGTGTAGCCTAGCCATCAGTACACTCTCGTGCACAGACCCGCATCAAGTTGAGGAAGAATTGAGCGAGGAAATCAAGACCTGTGCCAAGGCAGCCGAGCAGAAGGAACAACATCACTCAAGTGGCAAAGAGAACGGCGCCAAGGGCCGCGACAAAGATCAAAGAGGTGTTAATGTAAAAGCCGCCGATGATGATGCTGCCTCGGGGGCCGCGGTGCCTGAACCCTTTGTTGGCAACCTAATGGCTCCCTTAGATTCTCCTCTTGTGCGACGCGCGGAAGTTCTTGAGCACAGGCGCGTCACAGGTGTTGAGTCTTTGCCACTCATGAAAAGGTGGCGCCCCTGCCTCGCGGTGCTGACCTTGGATAACTTCTTGCATATCTTCGACATGCCCAGCGAGGTGACCGCCGGGACCGTGCTGTCCCCCCGGGAGGCTTTCAAATTGCTCGTTCCCCGCCCCATAAATCGGCGCGGCCGCTTCAGGAAAGGGAAAGACGTGGAGCGCGTGATCCCCTCCCATTTCCTAGCCCTGCCCTACTCTAGCGCCCGCTACCGGCCAGAGGAGGGGGCGGAGGCCTTCGACGTGACCGAGGCACGGGAGAATACTGGGTTCGTGAGTGTCTTCAAAGCGCGGGAAGTGACTCGGGTGGTGCTAAAGGCAAGGACTCAAGAGAAGATGGAGGCATGGGTGGCGATAGTCAACAGCACGCTAGAGCTGGAGAAGGATGCTCGAGCGACGGCGGACCATGTAGCTTCCCCCGAGTCACCAGTTGCCGCCTCAAAAAGTCCTGGTACGTCGATGGAGAAAGAAAGACGCGAGGGAGATGGAGGAGACGGAGAAGGAGGGGGGCATGAAAGGAGGACAATGCCCTTCGAGTCGCCATCGAATGAAAAATCCGCGATACGCGCTTCAAGCGTGATTGTACCGGCGGAAGAGCAATTGCAACCTTCAAGTCTTTCACCTGAGGCGCTCGAGGCTGATCCTGAATGAAAATGACGGTGGGGTTTGAGATTCTGTTGCCAATGTTATCGTGATGCGTGCAATTTATGTGAATCGAAGAAAAGCAGAGGCGAGCACTTGTAAAAATAAAACGACAATAACAGGTAAATATTGTAATTGCAATGAGTCGCTGAGTTCGCTGCTCTGGTTCTATATTACGTACAGTGATGTGCCTACATCCCCCGCAATTGTCCTTCACGCCCTCCCACAATCACCCCTCGTCCGTGTGCGGCGGGCCCGATCCTCTCGGCGTCGCGAAGACGCAGAGCCCTCCTTGCTTGGTGCCGTACACAAAGCCATGGGCGGGGATGGGGTGAAAGCGTGCGATATTCACGTCCTCGTCCTCGCCAGACCTCACGGACCGCACCCTGCCCATCCGCTCCGTCTCGTACACCTCGACCATAGTGTGACCCCCCCCGGCCCCCCGCGACCCGGGCACCGCCCGCGCGCCCCCGTACCCGAGCATGACCAGGGACCCAGAAGGCGAGAGTTTGACGGAAGTGATCTCGCCCAATGAGACGCCCCGCAAGGGTCGGGCTGCGAGGATGGGGGCCAGGTACCCCTGTCTCTGTCCTTGATAACGGTATCCTACCGTCGACACAGCTTCCGCCTCGCGCTCCCGCGCCTCCTTTCTGTCCCATTTCCGGTCCGTCTCCTCCACCGCTGCAATGGGAGCATCGTACCAAGTGGGGACAGCCTCACTGGTGTCTTCATTTACTCCGGCGGCCGGTCCCCCGGCCTCCGCCTCCTGCTCCCGCCGCCCCCTGTGCACGCGCGTGCTCCTCACCCTTTCGACGTCCCCATTCTCCTCATCCCCCTCATCCCGCAGGAACGGAAGGAGGGAAAGCTTCACCAGATGCGGGAGGGAGAAAACGTCCCCTGGGCCCAACGCAAGCCCGTCGCCGTCGCCGCGCCTGTCGTCCCTCTCGAAGCGGCCTCGCCACGCATCGCCGTCCGAGCCCCCGCATTCCTGAGCCCTTTCCCTCCCTCCCCACGCCTCACTGCTGTCCGATCCCAGAATCAGATCGTGGCGCTGAAATTGGGCACAAGTGACCAAGAATCGCCCGCAGGCAGAAACGTCCATGCCCCCGTCGTTGTACAGGACGGCCTTCTCCAAAAGGGGGCGTGGTCGCCCCAACGGCGAGGAGTACAAGTGCCGCATGACAACGGGGGGGGCGCTGCCCTCTCCCACCTCCTCTTCTCCTCTGCCCGGCCGCCCTCGCATGGGGGCCATGGGGGTTCGGCGGGCACGCGGCACCATGGCTTTCTCCGCGTCGAAGTCCCAGCAAAAGAGGTGGAAGGTCTTGGGAGAGCCCGCGGGGGTGGTGCCTGCTCCGCGATCCCGCTCCCCTCCGCTCTCGTTGTCCTCCGAATGTCGCTGCATCATTGTTGGTGCGGTCCTGGTGTCGTTGCTAAGGCCGACCAGGATGTGCCGGCCCTGGGGTGGGGGGAAGCAGACGCACCGGAGGAGGCGCTCGGTTTGCCACTCGTTGTAGGGCCGTGCGCAGGTTTGATAGGGCCAAAGCCAAATGCTGTGGAAGGTGGCGATCGCGAGGATCTGTGTGCCGGCCGTGCTCGGGTGGAAGGAGAGGGAGATGATGGGAAGGTCGAGGGCGGCTCGGTGTAGGCAGTGGCCCGACTCCGCGTCCCATATCCTGACCTGGCCCCCGATGCAGCCAGACGCTAGTAGGCGTGGGCTCCGGGGGTGAAACTTAACAGTCCAGGGGGTACGTGGGTGTCCGACAAGGACGCGAAGGACGCGGCGGGTATGGTAGCAGACGAGTTTGACGCTGTGATCCCCGTGAGTGGAGGCGAGCATGTTGCCATCCGGAGAGAAACAAGTAGCAATGGTGGATTTCGTCGATCGGGGTAAGGAAATATAGTGCGCTTGTGCATGGACAAGACTATATCTCTCGGCCCAGCTTTCGAGGGCTCGCTGTAGGGTGCATGGGAAGCACGGGATGGAGAAGGTGCAGGGTAAGGTGCTTACGCAGTATAAGCGAAGGCGAGAGATCTACATAAGGATACAAAGCTATCGGGCGAGTAGCACGGCGACTGATTCCAGCCTCAATCTTCATCTCACCTGTGTTGCCCCTGTCTCTCCATGCCGACGACGATTCTCCAGCAACTGCAGCACGTTTGTGTGGCAGTCTTTTACTCGATGTTTCATACGGTCCTCTTCGATTTTCCACTTGTCCCTCTGTTGCGTCCTAGAAATCCACGAGCCAACCCTTTTCCGAAGTCTCAGCCGCTTATATTTAGTTTTCCAATCGTAACCTAATGCTTATGCTGCGGTAGCCGTGTGCTTGGGGCCCTCTTTTCTATGCTTGGCGAAAGGATATGGCACGTTGCCGTGGGCGACGACTGTAGCCAGCAAGCTAGGAGCGGCACACTTGGGGTTTTAGCGCACTTGCATCGACTTTCCGAAAATGCACCTGCACTGGCGTTGGAAATTTTGTGCTGTTGCGGACGCATATGGTTCGCAGGTTAGAGTTTCATCAGAGGAACTTGAGCCGCGCTGCGTTGACGAGGAAAAAGCGGCGGAGGGCCTCGCCCGCGGCGATGATGACGCACGGCCCATACGGAAGAATACCTCCACGGTCCAGGCAAAAGCTGGCAATTTCCGATTTAAGAATGTCGAGGGGTTGTCGTGATAGAAAAATGTGATCTTTTGACGTGCCATGTTGGGATTCTCTCTGGGTCCACAACGTGGATACGTTCCGTTCCGGCCGATGGAGGAAAGAGCGGAGTTTTTTTTCCCCTCAGCGTTTCTCATTTCCTACAGAAGATGATGTCCTATCCAGCGTACTGATCAATTTTTGATCGCCCTACCCTTGACTAGTACATACTTGGAACTCCAGAGGGTTTTACATGTGTGTCTGATCATCAGACGAGGTTTCTCCCTCCAAGTCCTGACATAGTCTCGTCGCTTTAAAAAGCCCTTAATTAAAAATGTTTCTGTGCAAGAAGTGTGCATATTATTTGAAACGTATTCAGGATAACACCCCCCGCATGGAAAGTAAGACAGCATTGTGTAACTTGGACTGCATAAATCTATGTGTATATTCTTCACCAGGCCAGGGCGAAAACCACCACCAGGCAGGTTATGGCCTGATTTTGCCAGGAAACTCTGACGACAAAATCTGTTTCTGGATTCCATGCCGCAGCACTACAGGCACTGATGCCTTCACCGTGCTGCACGAGAGTCACAGTCACTGCATGTTTCAGAAACGCGAATGCATCCAAGTTTTCGATTAGTCGATGGCATCAGTGTGCGTCCTCTTCAGATTCACAACCAAGCCACGATCTCGTCCCATTCAACGAACCTGTAAAGCGATAACGTCTTTCTTTTCCCCTTTCGAAGTGGGCTGTCAGAGCTTCAACCGTATTTGCGCCTATCCGATCAGACCAGTCCCCCGCATCAGCTGTGTCGTACGACGAGTAGGCGCCTATAACTCCTTCGATTACCTGTAAAAGAAAAAATGTCGTCAGACATGCAAATGGCGACTGTAGCTAATGGTGCTCATTTTCGATTTTTACCTCATGAGCGATGCTCGTCACATCTTCCTCGGGTGTCAAAGCGACAGGTGTTGTTACCCCTACTGCCATTTCTGCCGTCAATTGCATTTTTTTGTTTATAAAAATGAGCTACTGGTAGATATATTGTAAGCGGGGCAGAAAGAAGATCGCCTCTTGCGCCCACAAGTAAAAAAGCAGTCTCTGGCGAATACTGCCCAGCCGGTCACATTTATATGAGGTCCATTCATACTTCGCAAACATGTGTCGCACGCTTAGCGCTTATTCCATCAGAAAAGCATGTTGCTTTTTCTTTACCAGCTTCATATGCCAGATGTTGCGCACAACTAGTCAGAAACTATTTGCAGTGGAACGGCCCGCCTCCGGGTGAGGCCAGCCATCAAACATTTGTCTACAACGCCAGAATCTTGAGGACAAGGCACATTTAATGACAAACGTACTCTTTCTTCACACAACTTTTCTGTGAATCGTGGAAACAAATCTATTAAAATGTCGACGAGATGGTCTCATCACGAAAGAGGCGACGGGACTGATCACACTGAGACAGCTGAGGGCGACATTTTCAAAGGGCGCGTGATCAGTGCATGTAAGTTTTCCCCGGGAAAGAGTGCAAAGGAGCCGGAAAGACATAGAAACATATTTTCGGAACTTTCATTGCTGTCACGTCGTCCATCGCTAATAGGCTGTCAACATCCTGGAACACTTGACAACTTCCCTCGCGCTTCAGGAACCTTGAAAAGCAGGGAGGCCCGAGCTGCACGCTTCATGATGCTACACAATACTGATTATGAAAAGGGGACCCGAGTTGATTTTTGTCAGTGCAGAAACGCTAAAAGTGTACTACGCAGTTCGGGCTTCGTAGAGTTTTTCTTTTCCTGCTTGTTTCTCGAGCCCTCGTTTACTCTGCTGTTTCTAGAGCCCTACGTCTTAAAGCACACCAAGAGGTGCCCACCGCCTGTACTGCGGAATGAAGTTTACTTTGTTACACATCCCGCACTCAAGCATAGAACAATCGGAATACGATTTAACACCACCGTCTCCCAGGGAGCTTCTCGCCGAGGCGTTACACGCGACATTTGAGCGATGCCGGCAACTTCCTTCTTGCTCCTTTCCCGCCGCAGCAAGTTTTCAAAATACTCCGGCTCGACTCATTGGATACATGTAATCAACTCACGGCAGCATGGGTGCGGGCAAGAAAGCTCGTGCCAAAGAGCGCAAGACGGGAAAGCTGGCTATGGCTGCACAGGCGGAATTGACCGCGAAGGCAGTGGCACTCCTCCCATCAGGCATGGAAAACCTTGGAGTATTCGACACCTTGAGCGAGGTACCTTTGGAAAACGACACCTCAAATGGGCCTACAAATACGGTTCATCAGCCCATGTCCAGCAGCGACCAAGAAGCGCCAAATCTGCACCACCGCCAGGGATGCGATCAGCATGGACCTGCCGTACAGATCGTCTACCACACGCGGTCAACTTTACCTCCCTCATGGAAGGAGCCCTTATTCTCTCTTTTTAAATCTAACATGAAAGAGCAGTATGAGAGCAATTGGGGCTACCGAGAGGCGGAAAAAAGAAGCGAGATTTTTTCGCAAGAGTCTCGGTACCTTATTGCCGTCCAGACTTCTCCAGGAGACGGCGAGGCGCAGGGTGAGGGCACGCCGGTGGGTTTCGTGCACATCCGCTATGTTCTGGATAGAGACGAAGAGATTCCAACAGCAGTTTTGTACGTATACGAGATTCAGCTGGCTCCAAGCGTGCAACGGCGAGGATTAGGTGCTCGCATGCTGAGCGTTGTAGAAAGCATGGCGGTAAAATTGAAAATGAGAAAAATAAAGCTTACGGTTTTCAAAAGCAACGGTGCAGCCCTCGCCTTTTATCTCAATAAATTGGGATACGATGTTGATGGGACGTCGCCGAGTCAACACAAAATTTTGGGTGAGTGTTATGAGATCCTTTCTAAAGATGTGGCTGAGGAAGACAAGAAATTGGCTGCTTCTTGAGCGGCCTCCTGTCTCAGGACTCGACGACTGATAGAATAAGTAAATTTCTGGCAAGTTCCTGCGCGCTCCAATGGGCTTTTTACATTGCGTTTAGTCGTATTTCGATTTAATGTTCAAAAGTGGATGACAACCGCGTCATCGTCTCTCATCCCCTCGTCATCTTCCTCGTCCGCCGCCAAAAACACGTCTCCCGGCAGACTGGACGGGGCCACGTCCCTCTTGGACAAGAAGCTGAGGCCTCGTGGCGAGGGTAATGCCGGTGGTAGCCGTGACAGGACAATTTCTTTAGGGAATCGCCAACGCGAGGACAGAGACGATGCTGTACATGGAGGCTCTGTAGGTGAAGAAGACTCTGATGGTGGTAGTGACGAGGATGCACTTACGACCGCGTCCGTAGAATGCTTTGTTTTCATCATTTTCACGAGTTCGCGATTTGCCGCTTCTCTCTCTTCGTGGCTCCGCTCCCGTTGGCTCTGAAGGATTACGTACTGATAGCTCGTCATCTCGTGAATAGATAAGAACAGGTGGAATAGGAGCATCTGCCCAAGCAAGAAGCTTATGATAGAAGATGAGGTTCCTACAATCACAGTTAAAAAAATGTAAACTTTCACGGGAAGCGTGATAGATGAAAATATACGGGCATTTGATCCGTAAGCCATCCATTGTACAAGAATAACAAAGCTCATGCTGGCCTGAAGGATTGTCACCGAGAAGGCACACCACAGCGTGCAGATAAAAGGAAGATAGTTTCGCTGCCCGATACACGTGTTAAGCCATGCACAATGTTGATCAAAGCCTGCTATACACTTGTTGCACTGTCTACAATGCGCCGTTCCTCTGCCAACGCTTGCTTGGCAAATGTAGCAGTACACTCTCTCTTGCTGCTGCTCTTGTTGCTGTTGATCAACACTTCGATCGAGTACGTCATGACTTTCCTTATCACATGGCGCCATACGTAAAAGAGCCTCATCGCATGGGTCAATAAGTGTGGTATAGATACCTGCAATCAGGGTCAACAGCAAACAAAATCCTAGGATAGAAGGTAATGCGAACGAATACGGATTGAAGCGGGAAGGCATGATCAATAAGAAGCTTGCTGCTGTGAACAGAAAGGCTCCCCATGCCAGCATTTGTAATGTACCAAGCGGGTGCTCGAGTCCATGCCGACGTCGGGCCATATCTATTGTAAGACTATACAAAGTGATTAGATATCAGGTGAGTGGAACGTAGCCTCGAGACCGTTGCGAACCGTTGAGGAGACGCAGCTGCTCGCCGAAAATTTCAAATTATGCGAACCACCGCAGTGCATCAAGTGCGACCACCCCGACGGTCGGGTGCAACCATGGCCTTGCCAAAATTGGACAAGTGAGAAGTCATTTTGAATATAGCCTGTCACTTCTCTTGCTGAAGAGCATCATCATTGCGCAAAATTCTGGGACACCAACATAATACCTCAATGTTTGCTGGTCGTGGCCTTCATTTCGACACCGAGGCATGCGTTCTGTAGCTACACAGGTGACTCCTTGAGGCTCAAACAATTCGGGCATGAGTCTTAGTAAGCATTATGAATGAATTTGTGATAAGCATACTGATACGGAAAATATCCGACTTGTTTCAGAGTCTTTAACGTGCATGACCTCACCCTAGGCATGCGAAGCACACCATCGTCGTCATTCAAAATCGAAACACTCCCAAAAAGTATTCTGCCTTCCCGAGTGATTTAAATTAATTCTTGTCATTGTGCAAATGTGCAAGTTACATAAAAAAATAAGTCTTTGGTTCGAATGCAACCATGAGTCAATTGTAGGTGCTTTTGTATGATTTCTTGAGCACACTAACAGAACACGCATGCCATATCTCGCACAGACCACGAAGACAAAGAAATCTTGTGAGGATGGGAGAAGCTGCTGTTGGTGCACACGGTATCATTATGATTGTCGCGTTCCTCTTCATGACACAACTAGCTGAGGCGATAGCATGGTGGGCATCCAACAAGGTGGGTCGAGAGTTCCGTGGTGCAGCAGAAAGCGAAGCGGGTATGGGGGGGAAGTGGCGGAATAAACATTTAGACATGACTAGGTTGCGAAGGAAGGATAAAGTGAAGATAGGCTTTGTTCAGCACAGGCTTCGAGCCAAGGCGACCATGGGCTCGTTCTATCCCGCGGTCTCCTAGTACCAGGCATTTCCTCCTTCTGCCACCTGTCGGTCTACGTGCTCGTGCTCTTATCCCTCCTACTCTCATTGTGATTTTTTTGCTTTTAACACTCTCTGTCAGACAAATATGCGGACCAACTACTTTAAAGTCATCGAGCATGGATCCAGACTTTGGAACGCCCACAGAGGTCTGAACACGCTGGCCTTCATCCTAGGCCTTGTTGGAATGATCATAATTTTGAGCGCCGAAGAGTTCAAAGAGGCGATGGGCTCCAAGGAGAGGCACGTCATTTACGGATTCTCGATGATAGTTGCCCTGTTCGTGCACATCCTCTTTCGAGTGGCGTATCCGGATGTAAGTTTCAAGCCCACGAGGAATCATCGAATGTCTTTCGTCCCATTCATCCACTTTTTATCAACCGACATGAAAATTTATTCCCTTTTCGGCTGCAGGACAAAACAAAGTGGGTACACCGGTGGTTCGGGCGTGCTATCAACCTGTGGGCGTTCTTCGTGACCTTTACCGGGTACGAGCTCGCCAATTACGGTTCAAACGAAGGAACCGATGCTGGAGGAGAAGATTTTGACAACATTGTTATCATTTTTTGCTTCTGGGTCATCTTGAAGTTCGGGTATGTGCGAAAATCTTACATTTTAACTTTCCTTGTTCTCTACATTTTTTTAAAAAAAACACAATAGTTTCTTGAGCCACGATTTGATTGGATCTTGAAATCCTTTCTCCACTTGTGCCCTTTCATATGTCTTGCTTTTTGCACGACGAAAAAGATATCTTCCCAACACTGCTCACATGTCCATTTCAAACAGCATATGGGTCTTCTACCTGATTCTTCGTAGGCGCGGCAAGGTAATTACACTGGCAAGGATAATATTATCTTGAAGAAAAGCTGAACCATACAATTTATCCACGTGTTGTGAGCTCACTCATTACTCTTCCCCCTTTCTTCCAATCTCAACCTTCCTTTCTGCCGCACGTTACAGGCACAAAAATACGACAGCGTTGGCGCGGCTGAAGGAATTCAACTTCCTACTACCAATGCGATTGAGGTTGGCTCTCCACCGGCTTCTCTGTAACAGACAAGCTGCCATCCACTTTCGTTTTCTGTGCGCACAAGTGCCCTTGTTTGGGATGAAAAGCAACCCGAAAGCATTTGATATGGCTTTAAGAAGTCTGTTTTTATGTTGACCTGGAAAGGACATGAAGAAAAGAGCAAGATCGCGTGCGTTCATTGCTTTTTGAACACATTTGAAGTTATAAATATGGAACAATTAAGTAATTCTACCCTCACCGATGTGTGGGGGCTGGAAAAAAACGGCGACAGGATGCTGCTACCAACGGAAAGCGCCGTCGTCGGATCGAACACTGACTTTTCGAGGGGGAAAATAAAGCAACGTAGAGTACGAAACTTCAAGCCTTCTTCGTTATACGCGATTTTTCTTTTGTGGCTTATCCTTGTAGGCTCTCAAATCCATTTTCAACGCAAATTACGCACCGCCGCAGGCTGGTTTGACCAACGACGAGAAGATCGATCCGGATGGGGGGGGGCTCAGGCTAGCGCTCAATCCCGCGCCCGGGGCGTGTCTTTTTCAAGTTAGGTTTGGCACATTTTAATCAGGTGAGGTGACGGTAATGCCTGAGCAGGAGGTCAAGAAGATCTAGGTGTTTCTTGCCTGCGGAAAAGCTGGTCATGGTTACGGCGCTCGGGCCGTAAAGGAGCGAAGAGCGAAGCGAAACCAACGACGATCTGGCTCAAGTCTGGGACAACACCTTTTGAGTAAAACTGTGCGTTGCAAGTCTGCTGCAGATATCACTTCATTTAAATTAGACTGTTGATGATATGAGCTGTGCATGAGATTTGGTGGATCTGTCTTTGCTGAAAGCCAGTGCCTTTTTTTCGGTCTAGCCCTCAGGCTTTGCCCCTGCTGGTATCTCGGGACAATATTCACTTATATGCCGCCCGGCCCGTCCTATTGGCAGGGCAATCTCACAACTCTCTCCTTTCAATCGCGCCATGTGAGAAAGACCACCAGGAAAACCACAGTTATAACTTTCCGTCAGTAGGTACTGGTCGTGTAGCGGAGTGGAACGTTTGTCATGGCCTTTTTTCCCGCGTGTAAAAATGTCCTGTCAAGAAGATGATCCGGGTGAAGGAGACGGGACTTGACGTATGCCTTTTCGTGAATGCTGGCACTTCTTCACGCGCGGTACTACTCCATTTCATATGTCCTTAGATGAGGCATGAAACTTCAACTGTGTCTCACCAGGCGACCAAATTCGCGGGTGGCTGTCATATTCACTGTTGTCTCACTCAACATATTTATCTCCTTCAGCACCTCCGTGTCACAGGCGCAGTGCAGGCGCATGGCAACCGAGGCCAACGGTGGACCAGTGGATCACCACCGACGGCGGGACGATGACACAGAGCAACAAATGCACCAGCAGAGCAACGAGCAGGCCCCTGGAGCCCATCAGTTCTCAGAAGTCTCGGCAGCCGGCCGGGCTGAGGCTTTCCCTTCCATGCAAGAGGAATTGGTGGAAGGTCGTCCGCTCAGCATGAAACGAGTGCGATCAAGTCAGAGCTGCACATTGGAAGGGCTTTTCTTGGCCCAGGCACCGCCTCCTGATTGCCCACCGTACTTGGACGGCAGGCAGCTGCCTCTGTGGGTAGGCCGGAGCCCCCTGGAGCTCACCCCCGAGAAAGCAGATGAGCTGCACAACATTCAATGGCGGGCCTGGAAGGAGGAGCTGTGTAGCGAGTCCCGCGAGCAAAATGTGGTCGGCATGGAGAGTAGCCTCGGCCGTGAGAAGGGCGGAGCCCACGGCGCAGCAGGGAAGGACTACGCGCGGATCCTGGAGGCCGCCGGCTCGATCTTCAACTCTGCCTTCCTGAAGCTCAATCCCCACAACTTCTCCATCACGGTAGGGATCACCGTGGACGCGATGTACCATACCAAGGCCCCGCTGCTGGCCTGTGCCAATACCTTCCTCTACGGCCTCAGCCTCCTGGCCGACAACCCCTCCAAACAGACGATCCCCATCCAATTCTGTCCCGCCGCCCCCCTCTTCATGGAGGTGTGGGCCCAAGAGACCTTCGGGACTGGGGGCGGAGGGGAGGCCGTGGAGTCCCTCTTCCAGTTCTGCGGGGTCTACCCCCACACGGGCCTGCCGGAGGTGCTGAGCCGGCAGGTGGAGCGTCGCGTCGGGGAGCTGATGGTGGGGACGAGGTACAAGGAAGCGGTGACCTTAATCTCGCGGTTGCTGGAGGCGCCCTGGGCGCAAGGGCACAAGATATGGGAGGAAGATGTCTACTGGAAACTACGCCTGCTCTCCTACACGTGCAAGCGGCGGGCCCGGCACCTCGCCTCGGGGAGCCCCCGCTTCTCGTCCGCTTCCTCCTCCTCCCCCAAGCGCGGGCCGGCAGCCACCTCGAAGGGCACAACCGGCGGTCGAGCGAGGCAAAACGAGACGACACCGACGGTGGTAAGGGTGGTCGTGCTCGTCTTCCCCTCCTCCTCCGGCCGCCTCCCCCGCGAGCTCGAGGAGGGGGAGGCTTCGGGCACCTACGAGGCGGGCTGTTCCTTCGAGCCTGAGGAGCTGGAGGCGTCCTTGACGGCGATGGAGGCGGCCTTTGAAGAGTTCTCCGAGTCCTTCCTGGCCCTGTCTAAGGAGACGGTGAAGTGGGAGCTAGTCCTGGACCGGGCACAGTGCGTGCTGAGGGGGGCCTGTATGCCCGCCCGCCGCTACCACCGCGAGGTGGAGGCCTCCACGAACCCGAACCGGCTCGTGGCTCAGGCAGATTTCGCAGCCTGCCCCAACTTCCGCAAACACTTGGCCGTGGCAAGCGAAACGGACGAAAGAGTGCGGGAAGCTCAAGCCGTCCTGGTGGTGTGGCCCGGATTGAAGGCGCCGCCGGCCGCCTACATGCTGACCTGCGGGGGGATCACGGCCTCGGGGGGAGATGCGGCCGGGGGCCGGGCGGTCTTCATGTCGGACGGGCCCATGCTAAAGGGGCGGCCTGTCTGGTCGCCCATGTGGTTCTGGCACGAGGTTTTTCACATCATGGAGGTGAGGGGTGACAGTGGCGTAGGGGGAGCTGCTTTGGGGTATCGGGGCGCATGCCTCTATCTTTCCTTCGTGTTGACCCTGTGACCGATTCCCGTAGTAACGCCATGCCCGCCACCTTTTCATCCCTCCTTCCTCTCTCCCTCCCCCCCCCCAGCACATATTCCCCGAGGCTCCCTTCGCGGAAGCCTCCGCCTCCATCGGCCACCCCTGCTTCCTCCGAGACCAGTGGCCAGATCACTATGACGGCCCGGGCTATGAATGGGACTACTACTACCACAGCTATCGCCAGCACATTTTGCACGGGAGCGCCCAACCCCCCCTTGCGGCCCGGCTGGCCAACCTGTCCCACCTGCCCCGCACCCGCTGCTTCGACATCTCCCGGCGGGACACGGCCACGATCATCGCGCGGCTTGCCCATCCGGGGGATCGGATCGTTTTACGGGGGGGTACGTGCGAGATGAGCGCGAGCAGCGGGGCTTTGGCCTTCAAGCCGGGCGCCGTGCTCCCAGGACTCACCTACGTGAGCGCAATCAACGAGGGACGGGCGGTCGCGCCGGGGCGGGAAGAGGCCAAGATGGCGAGTAACGAGGAGGAGATCAAGAAGGAGGAGGAGGAGGAGCGGGCCTTCATGGCCTTCTGGGTGAGCGAGCCTCCCTGCTTCGTCGTCACAATGGTCCAAGGGGGGGACAGGGCGGCGCACGAGGCGCTGCTCGATAAGTTATTGGCGGACAAACCCAGCAGCAAGAGCTACTCCCCTCGACAGGCGAGGCAGGGGCTCGACGGTTCCCCCCTCGCCTCCTCGCCCACGGCGAAGGAGACCCCGTGCATGGGCCCGGGGGGCGCTTTTCTGGCCCTGGTCGAGGGGCCTCGGAGCACGCTCTCCACCACTCCCCTGGTCGCATATGCGCAGCAGAAGCTGCAAGCGTGCACGGAGCAAGGCATCTGCACCTTTCGGGCCACGGGTACCAGCTGGATGCGGCAGGCGTACATGGTGTGCCGGACCTGTGAGAAGTACAGCGTGCTCCAGGGCAATGTAGGTTGTTGCATGCCCTGCTCCCAGATCTGCCATAAGGACCACGACCTGGTGCAGAAGGAGGAGGGACCCTTCTACTGCGACTGTGCAATCGGCGGCTTCTCGAATATGAAGTGCCACTGTGTTGGGCTGGAGCACGAGACGATGCGGCACGGGGGGGGGCGCGGGCATGTGGGAGGCGTCTTTCCGATGGATACGAGCACGGAAATTCCGGGCGAAGACGGACGAGTTTATCCAGGACATCATGACAACAGCAAGCAGGGAGAAGAACGTCGATGTCTCAACGGTTTGCATGCATGAGGGGGGCGGGCGCAGGAAAATATCGACACACAAGGACCACTCTCTCTGGTTTCTTGAAGAGGACGGTAGGACATGTGTTTGAGCTACAATTTGTGCAAAGCATCAGAAAAACTTATCCCCGGTGTTCAAAGAGGTTATACCTCAAATGGGATGCGTGTGAGTGGTGGGGCCCAGTATTGGGGGCACGCGGGAGTTGTTTGGGCCCCCGCATGGGCCATGTCGGGGGGCGAGCGTACCTGTAGGATGATTTTTAATCGCTTCTTTTGTAGACGTAGAAGGACGCGCTGGAATTTTACTCATGTTCCAAATCGATTTGTGCTGCCTGCTCGCCAGCCAGCATTGCAAAATAAAAAAAATGAACCAAACGTCGTATATTGACCTCAACCCTTGCCCGCCACGGTGCCGAGGAGCAGCTAATGACCGCCAGGGCCACTTTCATAAGACAAACGGTGTTAAAAAACATACCGGCGCAGCGGCACTACAATTTCTTTGCACACTGCATCGTATTCGTTGTCGCAGGAAGTGTGATTCGCACAAAATGCGCGTTAAAAAGGACTAAACCTCTCCCGTAGAATTCACTTCCCCTTCGGAGAGCACCTCGAGCGAGCGAGCGCAGGAGACGGAAAAGCGGCGACAGGGCCTTCGTCGTCTCCATTGAAATCACAACAAAGCAGAAAACAAGTGTCAATGTATAAATACAAATATGGTTTGCGTGCCTTTGCTGCAAAGCGGGTGGTAATGGGGGGCACACGTGTCATTCCTGGCACACACCAGCACGGGCAGCTAGGAACAACAAACCTTTCCTCGCCACCCACGAGTAGTACACTTCCCAACCTGTCTTGTCCTCAAACCCCCTCTCTCATTGCCCCCTTACCATACTGTGTAAAAAAGCAAGGCCTTTCAAGCTTTAGGCGGGCCAGGATTTACAAAGCGGCTGCGACGGGGGCGCTCTTGTGCTTTGTATTTCTTTCCCCCTTCCCGTTCATCAGTCGGGCGTTGCTTATCGAACGGGCGGCGCGCTCACTGTGGGAGTAAGCGCAATCAAGGGAACAATTATAGGGTGTGGTGGGCGTGGGGGAGGGTACAGAAGATCCCACGAACAACTTGGTTGAGTAGGCCCCACGCCTGTGGCGCGGTGTACGGAAGACTATGGCGTTATTTCAGTCGTTCGGGCAGGGGGAATTTTGGTCGAGTAACTATACGATCAACAGGTACGCGCAATTGACGGCCTCGACAAAAATGTCGACGAATTTGGTTGGAAGGGATGGTGCATATGCCTTGGAGCACGTCATGGACGCGAGACTCTCACGTTTGGGCAGCATTCGATGAGGGATGGGGGGGGCCTCTCTCGTATTTCGAGACGTACCCGCCCGACGGCGGAGCGGATTTTATGGTGAAGGTAAGCCTCACGCGTAGCTCTCTCTCTGCCAACACAATACACACAGCCCTGTCAATGACCTGTTGGACCGGGGGGATTTCACATTGCAGGAGGTGTTCGACGAGGACGACGTGCTCCAGGAGATCAAGTCCATGAACACTCGCCTGATTGATTTGTACGTATTTAGCGAGGGCGGGAGTGGGTGCCTCGTCAACAGTGATCCTGCTCAGTAGAGCTTAGTGTTGCCACTGGTAGAGGAGTCCCGGAACACCGCGGTTCCTCCCCTCTTTTCTCTCTCTCCCTCTCCTCACCGCCCGTCTCCCCGATTTCTTTCTTTCTTATTCCCGCGTGCCCCATGCCTCCACAGCCTCGCGCAAGAGGCTTCACTGGAAGAAATGGTCGAACTCCTGGTGGACCCCCCCCCCGATGGCGCAGACGACAAGCGCGTCCACAAGTTCCCCTACATGGCCTGCGAAGCCATCTGCTGCGAGAACGACCATGTGCTAGACGCCCTGGTCAGCACGCGGGACGGGGAGATGCTGAGGCGGATGTTCTCTTTGCTGGACAAGGAGGGTGACCTGGACGACCGTCTTACGGGGTACTTCGAGAAGGTGGTGTTTGTGCTCTTGCGACTACGATGCGTGCAGCTCATGGCCTTCTTGAACGCCGGCGGTCTGCCCCTTTTCAGGAAGTTTGTCAGGCACCTAGACAACTACAGCATCATGCAGGTAGTGGAGAAACTCTTTCTCTTTCAGCCGGTCTCGGACGGGCAGTGCCAGCCCGTGGGCCTGGATCTGGGGGAAGGGGGGGGGGAAGACGTGTCGGGGAGCGGCTCCGGCCCGGACCTGTCCCTCCTCGAGTGCCAGTGGAGTAGCATGCCGGAGGTGGTGGACATCCTGGTGGACCAGCTGGTGGAGGGTGGGGACATGCAGGCCGCTGGGAGCAGGGAGAGGGAGGCGGGGCCGGAGGGGGATAAGGAGGGCAGCTTGGCGGCGGCGACGCACACGCATGTGGGCTCCCTCCTGTTGGAAGTGATCGGGAACGCGCACCCGGACTCGGTCTTCATCCGGCACCTGACGGACAAGATCGCCCGGCTGGCGGACGTGGCGATTCCAGCCTTGGACTTGAGCCAGCCTCCCCCCCTGCTAGCGGCGGAGGCTCTGCGGGTCGTGCGAGAAGAGCGCTCCTCCATGCTCTCCGCCCTTACCATCGTCGAAGCTCTGCTCTCTCGCCCGCAGGCCATCAAACTCCACTGGGACATGGGCCAGCAGCAGGCGGCATTGTCCCCCCTGCTCCCTCCGCCCGCCCCCATGGATACCTCCAGACCCCCCTCGCCCCCCTCGCAGGAGGACTTGAACGGCGCAAGCTTCTCCGCGGAGGAGACGCAGGAGCCGGCTGCGGGCGCAGACGGCAGAGGCGAGCAGGGAGTTGATGGGGAGGGCGTGGGAGGGGAAGGGGCGGAGATTGAGGGGCTGGAGGGGGAGAGCGGCGTGGCCACCCTGAGCGAGGAGGTAGTAGGCAAGCTGCTGTCGTCCCTCCCGCTCGTGCGCGTCTACTTGCTGTCGCATGCGACGGACGACCGGACCGTGACGACTCAGAGTCGGGAGGCCGTCCCCAAGCTGGGCCTGACCCGCCTGCGGCTTGTGCGGCACGTGGAAGCCTTGGTCAAGCTCTGCAGCCCCCGGGTGGACCGGGCCCTGGAGAAAGAGGGGGTCCTGACGGTCTGTCTGGACATGCTCTTCAAATACGAGTGGACGTCCGTGCTGCACCAGAGCGTGACACGGATCGTGACCTGGATCATGGACGCCGGGCCCTCCCGCGTGGGCCTCCAGGCCTACCTGGTCACGGAGGGTGCCATCTTGCAGAGAATCCTGGAGGCGGACGCCCACAATGAAAGTGCGGAGCGGCCGGAGAGCCAGGCGGAGGCTTCGAAAGGAGAGCCGGGGAGAGGGGTGTTTGAGGGGCGCGGGACGGACGCGAAAGGGCTAGAGGGGGAGGGGAATGAGGGGGGGGCGGGCGGGCTGGCAGGGGAGGCGGTGAACGCGATGGAGGAAGACCGGGAGTTGACGGCGGAGGGTCCGGCGGCCCTGGATGTGCAGGCAGCAGCAGGTGTGAGTGCAGAGGAGATGGGGCGGGAGGAAGGGCGCCAGGGCGAGGACGGGGCTATGGCCGTGAGTGCTTCCCATACCAGCGTAGGGGCAGGGCGGGGAGTTGGGGGCCCGGCTGCCGCGCAGGATTTGGAAACGTCCTCCTGCCCCTCCATTGCCCACAGCGAGAGCAGCGACAGGAGCCGCGGCGAGCACAGAGCAGTCCCCCGCTGCCGGCGGGGCTACATGGGCCATCTGTTCATCATGGCACAGGCCATCATGGAGGCTGCTCGGCTCCCCCTTGTGGAGGGGGCGGAGGGGGAGGGGCTGCTTGAGGTTCCCTTTGTCGCGGGAGGACTGCAATCAGCCACGGAAGGGCATGAGCCTCAGCCTTCGTCGCCCTCGGATCCGACCTTGGGTCCTCTCCCGTCCTCTCTTGGGCCGCAGTCCCGAGCCCAGGCATCGGGCGGCCTCGAACCGGGAGCTTCCCTGTCTTCGTTCGCGCAATTTATGGGCAGGGAGGTTGACGCAGCCCTACGTCAGCGGTGGACGGAGTTCTCGGAGGGGCGCTTGGCGGAGGTGACGGCGAGGCAGGGTCATCCCCTCGGGGGCTTCCCCATCCCTTCCAGAGCGGACGAGAACACGCTGTCCACCAAATTCGACGACGGCCCCGGCCCTGACTTTGACAGCGAGTCCGAGCATTTGGCACAGAGGCTGTCGGGGGTGGATGTTGGGGAGGGAGGCGGTGTGGGGG
>Ga0102934_1000373_pt1 | contig 29440 bp, 24 predicted proteins | sample SalPonR2_A_D1_MG_FD_78175 | JGI IMG/M metagenome (GOLD analysis project Ga0102934, IMG submission 78175) | Salt pond soil microbial communities from South San Francisco under conditions of wetland restoration - Salt Pond MetaG R2_A_D1_MG | ecosystem: Environmental > Aquatic > Marine > Intertidal... | reverse complement strand
GGGGGGGGGGGGGGGGGGGAAGAGGACCTGCTGGGAGAGGATGACTTGAGGGATGGAAACGACGTTGTCATTCTTGAGGATGCTGCCGAGGCTATAGAAAAGACGATTGCTGTGCATGGGAAATATTGGGCTTGTCTTGAGAAGGAAGGGAAGGGGCTTAAGAAAAACTGATTCTATTAAGTCGGATGTGCATCTGACAACATGCATGTGCATGAAAAATTGTAGCTTGTGACTGCTTATTACGTGTTGTAGTAAGATGATGTGTTCTTGCCCCCCGGTACGGGCTTGGCGCCGTAGGCGGGGTTGTAAATTTTATTGTAGCGCCTCAAAATACAACGGGATGAAGCAATTTTGCAAGGGAAGAATGGGAATGGGAAGTATGGACGTAATTTTGGCTTGTGGATGCATAGATTTTCACTGGCCTCGATACATGCTTCCCACAACGTTACGTGTGAAGACCCCCACCTTATGGACCCCCATCATGGCTTTGGCGTGGGCCATCGCCCTTTTCTGGATCCTTCTTCTTTTCCTTTATTTTTGATATACCCCGTTCGAAATCTACCGACCCCCTTCAGGTTCCGGCCATTCCTTGGCGGTGACCGGACAATCCGTCACGGGGTCCCATCCTTTCTTGGAGCCGATGCCGTCGATCGCAGCTTGTGTGCACAAAAGACTTTCTGCGTGGAAGCGTGTCGCCGTCGATCCCATCAAGACGTAATGACCCGATGGGCGCTGCGTGTTCGGATCAAGGGTGGTGGTGGGGGCAATAATGACAGCTACTTGCGCCATTTGGAAATCCCCAGCATGTGCGAAAGGATGGGAGCCTACCGGAGCGTGCGGTAGAGTGGGTGGATCCAAGATCGGCATGCCCAAGGCGTCCTTGACCAATGTATCAAGCAATTGCGGGCACATATCCAACACTAGATTTCGAAGCGTCCACAGCGGGGCGGTGACATCTCCTGTTTTGTTCTTTTCAGCCTGATATTTCTTCCCTTCCGGGAGTAAGGCCAAATCCCATGGAAACAGCCACCCAAAATATGTAACGTTCTGTTCTCCGTACATAAAACCTGACACTACCGTGCATGTCTTCAGACCACTTGGAATCCTAGCATTCTCATTCAAATGTCGCCGGAAAGGGATAGGCAATGCTGCGTAATGAATATGAGCTTGATGCTGGGTTCGAAGGTCTGCTTGGTTGATACCGATGGCGACATTCGTCCGGCCCATCTTGCCTGGGATGACAGACGAATTGAATAATTGAGCTCCGTCTGCGCCATGACTTTTGTGAACTATCGGTTTCAAGTATTGGGAAGGATCCATAGCTAGGCGCCAGGCTTGTTGAAAAAGTGATGCGTCTGTACGCGTATCTTCAATACCACGATTGGGGGCGGGAGGAATAAAGAGCCAATGCGGTGTTTCTTCTGAGTTGTCCAGGCTACTCTGTGCTCGTAGAAAGGTTAAGCCAGCTTGGGTGTTTTTATTTTCTTCGAAACATGTTTGGTCCTCGCCGTTCTGTGTCTTGTGGACTGCATCGCAATGCTCCGTGATCAAGCGATAGAGTTTGCAGGGCCGACAACAGTATACACCGAGATCGCTTTCATTGTAGTTATTACCCTTAGTACGAACATCACAAGTCTGCGCGAATGACTTGAGCGATGGGAATGTGTATTTAAAAGGGAGAAAATAGGAGTCGTTGAATGTTGGAATGAAGTAGCAAGTCTGCAAGCATGTCTGTAAGAAAATATCGAGTTTGTATGGTTTGAGAGCGAAATAGGAGTCTAAAAACCTTTAATTCCCATTACAACTAATAGTGACATTCAATAAACAATGTAAGAAGAGATTTATGAAATGCATTACCTCCTCATGCGAATCAAAATAAATACTCACCCCGCACTGTAAACCCCAATTCTCCGGTAGACAGTATTGAAATTCTAGTGGCCATTTTATTCCCCTGTCGTTACATTGAACTTCATTGGAAAAGGATCCAGTGTCAGGCAAAAAACTCCTGCAAAGGCTGCTAAAAGAGAGGCAGGGACGACACAGCAGGAGGAACAAAGATGAGCAAAGAGCGAGGTTTCGGAGTTCTTGTCTCTTTGGACGCAGCATCAACCGCCTGTACGAGAAAGGAAAGCCAAGATGGTATGCGATCATTATTTTTCATTGGTTTACAAGTCCTATCTCATCAAAAAATGTAAAACGAGATTCAAGGTGTAGGCTGAGGAGGAGGATGCACGAAGGAACAAGCAGCTCAAATTTGAAAATTTAAATTGCTGAAACAAGATCATTGGGATTTCTCGTATCTCAAGAAGGCGTAACACCAAACCCAGACATGATCTCTACCCTCTCAAATGATCCAGTAAAAGAAAACCAAAGATAATAGATTAATTTTGTCTTTATGTTCTTATCATCGAAAATTTGTCAAGGGATTGTCTACGATAGCGGGACCCTCCACAAAACTATTATGCACCACAAATCGTTGGAAATGGGAAAAAGAGCAGCAGAAATCATTCGGACCATTAAAACAAGCCTTGATGACACCAGAAGTATTAGCTTGTCCGGATATATCAAAAGGTTATACGCCATACACTGATTCAAGCGGTTTTGGAGTAGGCGCCATTTTAGAACAAACGGACGACGACGGAAACAGTCGAGTGTATGTTACGCATGCCGATCTCTCACTCGGGCTGTAAAGCAATACACTCCCACAAGCCATTGTCAATCGTATGGGCAGTGTAGAAGTTCTATCCATACATTTTCGGTCGACACGTAACAATTATAACGAACCATCCCGCAGTATAAATTTGACAAACAAGTGAAACCTGACTCGCTAAAAAAAATGATAGTGTAGTCGTACCACGACAAGTCGATGGCCGAGCTTTTAGTTTCTATAAAAACTAATAATCGGATCTCCCACAAGTATGTATGGTAGGGCATGTCAACAAAAACCAATCAATATTGCAACAATTGCATTACGGGCAATTCTCGGAAAAACCCCTCAAAGTGGGAAACGCTTTGAATTAGGTCAACAGCCTACAGTCTGGGCACCTTTCTAGCGAGTGTGGTGCGGCTAGTTGTCTATAGCTGCTTCGCAAAAGAGGATTTGACAGTTTTCCACTATTCACGGTCTCCCTCGCAAATTGGGTGGAAGAATTTCCGACAAAACAGCAAACAGCATCGGAGACAGCAAGAATTAAACTTAATAATATTATTTGAAGGCACGGTTGCCCACAAGAAGCATTATCAAACATTGGATCCCATTTCCGCAACGCATAACTTAATCAGCTAACTAGATTTATGGCAAAGAAAAAGATGGACCAGCCCGTGTCGACCGCAAGCAAATGGTCAAACGTATGGGCCAACCAGACTTTCCTAAACATGCTGTCTATTTTCGCTGATGAGCGAAAACAGAACTCGGATACATAAATACCATCTTTATAATTCGCATACAAAATAAGTGTTAATGCAATTACCAAATACTACACGATCGGGATCCTACATTACCCATCGATATACTATTCGACATCCGCAACTTTTATACACTAGCAGTCCGCATTAATTCTTTGGAGGCCACATCAGTAAATCTTAGTGATCGAAACATCTTGAAAGATGTCGTGGCGGCGTTTCGTCATCAAGAAATTAGAAATTAAGTCATATTAAACTAAGAAGGCGAAGGTTGTACAGGTATGCAGGTGATGAGGATAAACCGCAACGCCAGGTTTCCAACGCAAAGAAAATAAAACACACACATAAATCAACTCAACTCAATGAAAATCATTTACGCCTGGAGATGCAAAGACGTAGTGCTCATAAGTCAGGCCCTGAAGATCCCCTTCCCAAACACTTGTTTTGGCGAGATCGGAGCTCGCTAGAAAGGAGCGAGGCAGTGCTCGACTTTTTCGTGCAGAGGAACGGGCCTTGTTCAAGCGCTATGGAGGGCATCGTTAACCGACACATTTAAGCCTTGTCCTTCCTACTATGCATAACTCTGGTAGCGCTCCAATCAAGTTTCAATCGCTTCTAAGCCCTCCCCATACACCTTGTAGGGCCGCTCGCTCAAAAAGTGCAGCGACTGTCGAGCATTGATATATGGCCAAACTTTCATGCGCTCCTTCAGATGCACCATCCGCCGATCCACCTTCTGAAACGCTCCATGTGACTTTCCTCCACCTGGATCTGGGAATTGGGGGGGCGGAGCAGCTTATTGTGAATGCTGCCGTGGCCTTGCAGCAACTGGAGCATCACGTCACGATATGGACCACCCACCATGACGCCTCCCATTGCTTTGGTGAGACCCGGGGCGCCGGGTCATTGGCTTCCCACATCCATGTTGCCGGTGATTGGCTTCCTAGACATGTACTTGGTCGCTTTACGGCCATGTGCGCGGTGATCCGTATGCTCTATTTGGCATTGGTAGTTTGGATATCGACGTTGAGCTTGAGGAAATCAAGCTGCCGACATTCAGAGCGCAAGAAGGGACAAATTGATCGTCGCGTTGATGTTGTAATATGTGACGGCGTTTCGGCCATGGTCCCTTTACTGCGTTACGTTTGTGGCTTCCCAGTGTTGTTCTACTGCCATTTTCCAGATAAACTTTTGTGCACTAACAGGGCCTCGGTTTGGAAGCGATTCTACCGCGCCCCGTTGGATTGGCTGGAGGAAAAAACAACTGGTGCAGCAACCCTGATAGCTGTCAATAGTCTCTTCACTGCAAAGATCTTCGCGGAGACATTTCCTCGTCTCCTTTCTCGGCACCCTGCTCCTGCTGTCATACACCCAGCCATTAATTTAGGAAGATTTGTGCCACCTAAAGCGGGAGCGTCCGCGTTCCCCACACATGACGCTACTCAGGAAGAGACAAAAGGAGCGGTCCGGAAAGAGGATGCGCTTCGTCCTTTCGTCTCCCTCAATCGTTTCGAGCGCAAGAAGAACATCGGCCTTGCCCTAGAGGCTTTGGCCTTGCTGCGAACCCGCCTCGAGACCGATTGGGCCGACGGACACGTGAACGGCTCAAGCTCCCTTCGACTCGTCATTGCCGGAGGCTACGACGAGGCGGTGCGGGAGAACAGGGAGTACATGGACGACCTCCAAGCGCGCGCCTCTGCGTTAGGGGTGGCAGAGAGCATTTCATTTCAGCCCTCGATTTCAGATTCCGAGCGGGCCGCGTTGTTACAAGATGCCCTGGCTGTGTTGTACACTCCAGACCGGGAGCATTTTGGCATCGTGCCATTGGAAGCCATGTACGCGGGCAGCCCGGTGGTAGCGGTAGCTTCCGGAGGGCCGTTGGAGACCGTGGTTGACGGGACCACGGGGTTTCTGTGCCAGGGCGACCCAGAGTGCTTTGCCAATGCCATGTATAGATTTGTGGTCGACCCGACATTGAAAGAAACGATGGGAGCAGCGGGCCATGTCCATGTCAAAGAGAAGTTCGGATTGGATATGTTCGCAAAGACGTTGGAAGGGGCAGTTCTGGACACGAGGAGGCAGGCACAAAGAGAGAGGGATGATGACCAGGGGGAAAGAAGGGAGATAATGATTTCAGTCACGGGAATAACGATCCTTCTGCTCGCATGTGGATTATATCACGTTTTCCATCTGTTATGACGATGGAAATAAGAGAAAGCGAATAAATACGCATATTTTAAAAACAAAATAGCGCTTACTTGCAGATTCAATAAAATACTTCGCTTTTTTCAACTTGTGTAAATACATCAGGTCCTTATGCGCGCCAAGCGACATAACGTGGTGCACAAATTTAAAGCTTGCGGCGAAAACTATTCCGCAGACGGCAAAAGGATCATGCATAAACGTAATCCAGCTTATGTTGCACGGAGGGACGGCAATGAACGACGGCAATCATTACGCCGTCCCCCGTTTTAATGCATGATGATCCTATGTCGGGCCCCGGGCATTGCCACTGGATTTATCGATTGCGCGACTGTCTTGGGACGTCGCATTTGAAATTTCATCGAGACAAGTATTCGTTCAAAGACGCGCGTGTGCCGAATGTGCTGTATTTCATTGCAGGGATGCAGTGAGACGGTAGTCGTGTGGGCCAGTCCAACCTACGATCGAATCGTTGGGCTGGGGTAGACAAAAGGAGACATTGTGCATCGACACTTGTTCCAATCTTTCCTGCCTTACCCACGCCAATTCGACAATATCTCGCATATGCATACAGGCACTCATGGCGTCGGCGCTTTTGGCCAAGAAAGCGCTGCGTCAAGCCCTGGCTGTGGGAGCACACAGCCAAGCAACAGTGGGGAGACGTTCAGGAGCAGTAATCAATAGTACTGGGAGCAGCCGACGCACACTCGCTTCGGTGAAGGATGTGACCGTCAATGTGACATTTATCAACCACGAGGTAGGGTGTATGTGTCGGGTGGCAGAGTTCTTTGCTTACACCAGGCCGAATGGAAATGGGGAGAGGACCCGCCCTTTTTTCTGATTGTTACCGTTGTCACGTAGGGCTTAAGGATAACGGTGCCGGGCCGAGTAGGCCAGAGCCTTCTGGATGTGGCGCAGATGCACGATATTGAGCTAGAGTCGGGATGTGGAGGCGGTGGGGCGGTACAGCAGAAGAAGCATTCTGAGCGGTGGACGGAGGATTTATTCGGGCGCGGTAAGTCCGAGAGTATTCTATATAGATGGACAGCTATACCCTACCTACAGATTTTCGGGGGGAACGTCGGAAGAAGGCTGTCCGTGGATTTTAGAGACACTCAAGAGGGCGAGCTTAAGCCCCCTCTCAGTGTTTGAGAGGGATCGCTGCGGCTGATTTCCTCTTGCAACCACCTTTTCTTGTGACAGGCCCTTGCTGTCATTTTTGCCACGTAAAAATCCCTTCCCCTTGGATCAATACCATTCATGACAAGCAACCAGCAACCGAGAAGGAGCACGAATTGCTGGAAGAGCACTGGCAGGAGGAAGCCACAGACAACTCCCGGCTTGGCTGTCAAGTCATGCTGACGAAAAACCTCGACGGCATGCAGGTCTTCATCCCCGATGGACCGCCTGCGGACTGTCCGTAGAGAGATCATTACAATTTGAGAGCTGCCACAGGCGGGCTGCGGGAGAGGTGCTGCTCGCTCAAGGTCGGCAACAAACAGGTTGAAACCGGGATTTGATGCAAAGTAGGTTTCGCGATATCGTTGAAGCGATCATGATTATGAATGGTAATGCTGCCGACAAGATGGAGAGTCTGTGGGCCAGGCCATGAATAAAAAAGAAAAAGAAGTGCACATTTTTTGGCAGTGTCCGTCGAACATATCGTTAACCGAGGGACTGGGGCTGAAGGATTCAGACTGATGCCTTCCAAAGCCAACATGTCCACGAGACCCATTTTCGTTTCGCAACCACTCCCTTTTAACGTCCTGTGCCGCTCTGTATTGACGAATTAGCCGTCGCATGTCTTCTATGAATACGGTGTTTGGACTGGGTCGTGTCAGGCTAGTTGGGGGGGGAGGAGGTTTCCCACATGCAGAACGGGCGGCAGCTATGGCCCGCCCGTCTTCCCCCTTTCCGCTCGTTACCTTTTTCGGTTTGTTGTCGTACATATCATTTGTTCGCGAACTAAGAACGCCTGATTGCCTCTCTCACACGTCATGGGCATGATTTGACTAGACATGCTTTTTGGAAACTGGAAGCCGAGAGGGATGTGGCAGGGTGTTTGTTCCCAGCCTCGCCCTTTGTTGCAACGCTTTGTCATCCATCGAACACATTTGATGATCGTGATCGTAGACTTTATGCTCGAAAATTCACACACAGACAAATATGTCGGTCGATAAGCGCTTCTCGGTCCAAGCCACGGCGCGTTTTAGCGTCCTCGAAGCTCCAGGAGGTAGGTACGCCCAACCTGCCTATGCGCCTGCCGTGGCACCTCGTTTTCCTTCATCCCTTTTCGCGCCGTGGACGTCCCGATGCCTTCAAATGCATGTTTGCATAGTGGGAGTAACATTCAGCGGTACAGTATTATAAATTTATGGAAGGACGGTACGACCCTCTCACGCCCTGTCTCCCCCTCACTACCTTTACTCCGCACCGCCCCAGGCACACAAAGGTCTTCTACCTCTTCATCTCAAGGAGCTCATAATAATACCAAATCCACGTCTTCAACGGTCTCCCATGGGCCGCTTTCTGCCGGAGGCACCATTACACGGGGAGCAAACGGTCTTATTGAAGGGAAGGAATACTTTGTCTCCCCGCTTTCCGCAGACGCCAAGTATGCCCTGGCCCGTAGTGTGGGAGAGGAGTGCATCCAAGAGCAGGAACTGCGGTTGCTCCTGGAGAAAAAACCTCATCCCATTGTATACGACGGATTTGAACCTTCGGGACGTATGCATATAGCTCAGGGGGTGATGCGTGCCATCAATGCCAACAAACTCACACAGTGTGGATGCGTCTTCAAATTCTGGGTGGCAGACTGGTTCGCGTTGTTGAACAACAAAATGGGTGGAGACTTGAAAAAAATTCAAACGGTTGGGAGGTACATGATTGAAATCTGGCGGGCGGTCGGAATGGACATGCAAAACGTGGAGTTTTTGTGGGCGTCGGAGGAGATCAATGCCCACTCGGACGAATACTGGTCTCGAGTCATGGATATTGCCCGCATCAACAACCTGGCCAGGATACAACGCTGCTGTACGATTATGGGGCGAAAAGATACGGAGGAGATGAGTGCCGCGCAAATCATGTACCCGTGTATGCAATGTGCCGACGTGTTCTTCCTTAAAGCGGACATTTGCCAACTAGGCCTGGATCAACGGAAAGTGAACATGCTGGCCCGCGAATACTGCGATAGCGTGAAAATCAAATTTAAGCCAGTCATTATCTCGCATCACATGCTCATGGGCTTGAAAGAAGGTCAAGAAAAGATGAGTAAGTCTGACCCAGACTCCGCCATTTTCATGGAGGATTCCGAAGCGGATTTGAAACGGAAAATCAAGAAAGCGTTCTGCCCTCCGGAAGTCATTGAAGGTAATCCAATTGTTGATTACGTGAAGCATATTATCTTTGGATACTACGGTAAAATTGAGATCGAATTTCAAGGGAATGTGAGAAAAGAGTACGTGGATTACGAAGAGTTCGAGGCAGACTACAAGGGTGGGAAGATTCATCCGGGAGACTTAAAACCGGCCGTGACGATGGCACTGAATAGCATATTGGAGCCAGTTCGAAAGCATTTTGAAAGCGATCCGGTAGCAAAGAAACTGTTGGATCAGGTAAAGAAATACAAGACGACCCGGTAGGCGAACGCAATAGTGAATGAGGAGGTTAAATGAATGGGATGAGAAGGGACATAAAAATAGACTATCAACCTTTTCAGAGCTAATGTATCCTTTTCAAACTGCATTAAGTATAAAGTAATGTTGAAAATGCGACACTGCAGCGATGGATGATTCCCATAGCACATGAGAACTTAGATTGCTTTTTGAAATGGCGGTTGCGAAGCCGTTGTCTCCTGTTTTAACGCTCAGCCGTTGAAGTCAACCGACTCCGTCTCGCAGCAAGAGAGTCGCTTTCGAGGTACCAGCCCGTGTCGCGACACCTATTCGCTTATGTGGATAAGATGGTCATTTTCTGAGCTTTACATTGAAAGTTCAGGTCAATGGTGAACCACGCATCGTCAAATTATTAAATATTGTTTCTTTTTTAAAAATGTCTTTTCCCTCCCCATGAATCGCGCAATAGCCATCAAAGTAAACATTCGCTCTTTTCGATCAACAGCAGGTGCCATGGAAATTGACTTCTTGACATTCTGCATCCTGTTTTTCCTGGCTTCCTTTCTCTTAGCCTTTGTGGAACTGGCCATAAAAAGTACTCCTATAAGCCAAGAAGATTACGAAAAAACGTATGGTATCCCTCCAGGTCTTGACGATCTCGATTATCAAGACGGAGGATGGCGTTACAAGTCAAGTGGACGACTCGCAACCAAAAGTGAGATAGAAAGAGCGGGGTTAGTGTGGCCAAAGACACAACCTGGGAGAAAAGGAAATACCTCGGGTAGCAGGACAAACAACGCGCCAGAGAAACAGACGAATGTTGCAGACCCGAGCACAAATGACAAAAAGATTGCGTGAAGGACATGAAACTGAAAGCAATAACGCCCAGGTCTCATGGAAAAGATGATAACAAAAGGACGTGCTACTATTTATGTCATGCAATTCTTCGCGAAGGTTATTTTTTCAGTCATTTCATCTTTATCTTGAAGCCTTTATCCGTTAGAACACGAACTCCAAACAGTACAGGATCGGGGTGAAAAAGGCTATATACTCTCACCTGTACCCCAAATGGAGAGAAGACAAATAAAAATCACGCCATAGAATATGCACGCTGTTTCCTCATAACCTGACGATGTACATGCCCCATTTCCCGCGCTTTCTCTCGTCACAGCGTTTCCCCCGACTCCTCTCCATCGCTTGTCGTCGAACCGCCTCCCTCCTCCTCCTCCTTTTGACCATCCCTTTTCCCCATCTCCCCCAATCTGGCTTTCAAATACTCCTCCACGCGTCTGACCATGTCCCAGAGGTCACTTATGCTGTGCCAGGCCATCAAATATCTCTGATCCATACGGCACTTACAGAGCAAAGGCACTTCCCTCAGACATACCACTTTAGATTCACTGCATTCGCATGCCACAGCCGACAGGAAGCACACATGCTTACAGCTTAAACAGACCCGCTTCTCGTCATAGTCGAGAGAGGCATCGTCCATTTCCTTCAAATTGTTGGGCAGCAGCTTGGATGGCGGGACGATGTCGACTCGCAACCCTTGCCGCGTCAATTGGCTCCTCCAAAACTCTTCCTCTTTGACAATCAGCGTCAGATCGTGCAGCAAGGCTTGGAGGGACGGAATCGACCACTCAGGGCACAAATTGTGCGCCAAGGTCAAGACCAGTCGGTCGTGGGAGACGACGGATTCGCGTGCAAACCGACGATATCGCTCCATCGCCTCCCGTCCCAAAGGCAACCAGAGAGGAGGAGAGAAATTCACAGCTTCCGCAACATTAAATCCGTAGTTGAATCCCGCGTGAAAGGACTTGGGAAAAGTGACGATGAATTCCCCTGGCTCTTGCCTTGCCTTGAATACGGGAACGCCCGCGCGGTGAAAGAGGACAGGATGGAACTGATTGGTCATGTGGTGCAAAAGGTCGGGGTTGTTGGCGAACACTTCCCGCAAGAAGCCCTTCATGACCTTCTCCATCACGTCGGCCTTGGAGCCTGGGATCGAATACCATTGCTTGGCAGCCCCTCGGTGGAGGTAGTTGATCGAAAACATGAAATTGTCCTCGTTGTGCCAGCAGAAGGTAGCAAATTGCATGCCCAAATAGAGCCAGGGCACGTTGACGCCTTTCAGGGGGGCTCGGATGTACCTCAAGACGGAGCCGGGCCAAAGAGGCAGATTGTTCATGTTCCATCCGCACCGCTCGTAGTACTCGGGGGTACCCAACAGTCGTCCCCTCCCTTCCCGATCCTTCCCGATCGTCTCAATTGCGAAGCGATCCTCTGTACTGCCCTCCGACCTCGGCATCATCAGATCCGTGGCCCGTGGGAACCCACTGCCGTAGGTGAGAGTGTCCAGGTCGTTTCCGTACTCCACATCCACAACCTCCTCGGCCGCCTCGATGATGCGCCAGTAATCCCTCTCGAGATCCTCGTGGGTGGGCGCATCTTTGCCCTGACCCTGGTACCTTTCTTTTTGCCATTTCTCACTGAATTGCACGGCCATGTTCTCGTACTCCGCAAAAGTGTAGTCCTTCCCATCCGCTACGCCGGTGCCCTCCTTGAAGTATTTGAGACTCTGCAGCCGGGTTTTGACGGGGGTCTTGCAGGAGCGATGCATCTCGTCTTGAGGTGGGGGTGACCATCCGGGCGGAGGAATGATCTTGACGATGCCGAAATGATCGCCCGCCTGCTTGACACTCTCAATGAACTGGATGGGGTCTGCAAATTCCGCGAGAGAAGGCCTGAGAGAAATGTAGTGTGAGATGTGCAGATTGTAAGATATACATGAGCATCACGGCAAAAACTATGCACCAAAGAGACAGAATCCATTCACCGAGAGAGGTATGTTGGGGGGGCCCGACAGGCCTATAGGATCTCACTCCCCTTGGACGATACACTGGTACCTCATATCGACCAGAAAGTGTCCACAGGTACCCTTTCTCCCCGTTTGGGGGGAGGGGGGTTGATTCATGACAATGAGCCCTCCTCCCTTTGCATCAATTTTCCGCCTTCCAACCTACCGGAAGACCGGCACCTCCCCAATCTCGACAGTATCGCACAAATGCGTCTCTATTTTGGAGTTCTCAATGGCCTGTCGCAAAATGGACTCTTCCCGCCTATCCAATCCAGCGGTCTCCCCAAATCTTGGCGGCGGTCGTCGAGAACGCTTGCCTCCATTTTCTCTGGCAACCCCCCCGGCAGATGAGACAGAAGGCAGGTTGCGTTTGTTGTTTCCTCTGGCCTGTGCCGGCGTCGTTCCGGCCGGCTCCTGCTTCCTTCTGCTGACGATATTTGAGTCGGTACTGTTTGCACTTGTCGCATCCGAGAGCTGAGTTGCGGCAGTAGCGCTGGCACTAGGCACTGGGGTCGCTGAGGCTGCCGAGGTGGAGACCCCCCTGCTTCCCTCATCCTTCCCTTTCACTACTTGGATTCCGTATTCCATGACTTCTGATCCCAACCCATTGATACGCTTGGCACTGCTCTCCTTGTCGTCCATCTTGTCGAGGCTGGTGTTCTTGTGTCGGTGACAGTCGATATCTTGAGGAGGATGGTAACTCTCGCGGTACCCGTCATAGGAGGTCTCCGGGGCCTCCACTTTCACGCTCGACATCTCTGGTTTACGGCACTTGAACGACACCACAAACAAAAAATCCGTGAAGAAAAGGGAAGGAAACTCCTTCTTTCTGGTAATGAATTGTGCCTGCAGGGTCGTGTCAAGAGCCAGGAGGGAAAAACACGTCGCGTTGTTAGGAGTGAGAATGACTCTTCAGAGACATATGATACGAAGCCTGACCCCATTTGCCTTGTGATACGATACTTCACAATATGACAGTAATGAGCGTCAGCACTTAGTTCTTTAACGTGCGGCAATGCGCCGCATGAAAAATGTGCTGATCTATCAAAGCACGAAGTGAACGCATTTGGTCTTACTGATCGCCATGACCTGGTAAACTGCCAGCTTTCATCAACGACATAAAGCTCGATTTTCAAGTCAAGTGGCTTGATGTACGTCAAAGAGACAGAGGCGCAGTTTCACAACACAAAAGCAGAACTTTCTGTACCACAGTCTGCGGGCCTGCATGTACTTTCACGCTAGGGTAGGCAAAAAAAACAGAACCTCAGTGCGCAGGGATAGCTGTGAGAGCGAGACCCGCGGCTGCATGCCATCTGGATCTGACAAGCAGTATCCAAACGAGACAATTCCGAGAAGCAAGACCCGCTACATCAGGGTCCCGTAAACTCAGGAAAATGTGGGGTATAGTGCAGTGTCTTTCGAGCGGGTTCAACTTCATTGATGAACGTGAGTGAGTCTCCCTGGGGACCAATACTCCGCCGTGCCATAATGTTAAGAGAACACTGACTGCTTCGCAGAGCGGAAGCGATACAATACTTGAAAAAGGACAGCACGAAGGCAATGCATGACAAAGCGATTTTGTTCATGTCGCCACAAGAAATACACCACACGTGCTTCCACTCGTCCCCACGCCAGGTCATTGGATAGCATGTCTTATCGCGCCGTACGTGTTTTAAAGTAAGTGACCCATCACAGTGATTTATATGAAGCGTAATGTTGCGGAGCGTTTACAATGTAGTTCTGTGACCAGATGCTGTTGGCCTCCGCATGTGTGCGTTGCCCACCTAGATTATTACGGTACCTTGCTTCTTTATGTGTTTCAGCATGTCATGTCACATCGTTCACTTCTACACCGAGATGATGAATTGCAACCTTTGGATTATTTTCATGCAAGCAGCTTCTGAAGCTCCTGCGAAAAAGTAGTATCGGCGACCCATCCTTTTTTATAGGCTGCTAGTAACTACGTGGAAGGTAATGTAGTGGACGAAGATATTGTGGTGAGAGGATGATTGATTTTCCGTGAAGGCCCGCTGTGAGAGTCTACACTCTTCTCAAGAATCTCTGAAACCATTTCTACCTACCTGTGTAACGTCCTTTTTCCGGGGGTGGCTCCCGGTCGACGAAATCAATGTGGCAGATGCTACGGCGATGGCGTTCTTGCTGTCGCGGGTACTATTGTTGCTCTCATTGTTCACCATGGCTGTCCTGCCACTGTAAGTGGTCAGACCGTCTCTCTTTGCATGATTTATGGGGTGAAACTTCTTAACTTGCGTGTTGCTACTGTCGCTATTGTTGTCGAGCAGGAATTTCACACCTACTCGAGGCCCTGCCACTCCAATCGTTTTCCTCGCAGTCGCTCTATGTGGCGCTATGCTCATCCTTCCACCTGTGCTGCCCGTGGCTTCCAGCGTCTGTCCTGCTTCCTCTGACCTTTTCCCAAACGACTTTTTTCTCGTGATGGCCTGCGGCTTCACATACAATTGCACACCGCGTTTGCTGCCGTGCCCGTCTTTTATACCTTTCACCGAATTACCATAACGCACTTGGACGATTCGTCTCAAAGGTTGAGGTTTCGCCGTTGGTTGATTACTTTTTATGAAATAGGGATGAAATATTAGGGGTGGATCAGAGAGAAGCATTTTAACTATTGCTTCGTCCATGACGTGACGTTTGCCCTCCGCTCAACAATTGGGACATCTTCAGACGATCGACAGCGTCAAAATATGCACGAGGCTGGCACAGACAATCCGTTCATTTTCACTTACTTCACTGCCATCACGATACGTTGGGTTCCGCTGGGTGCTTTCATGAACTGCTTCCTCTTGGCATCCTTTGCAGCGCTGGCCTTCGGCGTGTTCATACTAACCTGGCCCGTTCGAGAGGAATGCAGCTGAGCTGGTGCGTTGGATAGGGCAACTCGAGCAAACAAGTGAAAGAAGAGTGATGGAAGCATCGATTCAAAGTTACCCACGATCGTCATGAAGAGGGCTGCTTAACACTTTATTCAGTGCGCGAAAGATGAAGCATTCAATCGACTGATTTTCTAAAAAAAGATCCATTATTGGACTCCATTACATGTGTTTATGCCGACCTTACGTGTCATGCCGGAGTTTTGAATTTATTTGCATCTTCTTGTCCCCGACTTTTGAACGAGGAGGTCGCCCAACGCTCGAACAAAGCACGCAGTTCTGCTCCCCTGTATCGCAACCGCTACACGAATCACCTACCAAGCGTGGCTTCAAACTTGCCAAGCGTAGTGGGCAAGGGGCAAGGCCTCTTTTCGTGTTCACACAAGAAAACGCAGGCCCTAAAGACATGGTCTCCCGCTAGTAACGGTTTTCCGAGTTTTCCTCACTTTCACGGCGCAATTACTAGGTGGATTAAAACATTAGCAGAACAAAGTTTCATTCCAACATTCATCCAAATAGGTACTTATTCAAGGATAAACACCAAAGGCCACAGTTTCATTATGGTAAGCCTTTTTCGTTTCATTTTCGAATATTACAAGCATAACTATGTAAAATTTCCATTCTGGAAGTCGCAGGTGGAGGACATCCTGGAGCGCATCAAGACGAAACCGAGTGTGGAAGGGTGAGTTTTGTATGTTTATCATATTTTAACAAGGTGGAATATCTTACAGAGCCCCGCACAATCTTGCCAGCTACCTAATTGCAAATCAAACAGGCCAAGTTCTTCGCCGCTCACCAAAAATGAATGAGGACGAAGCACATGGCATGGCGACCACTATGCGACCACTAGTCTTGAAAGCAGAAAATGTCGTGAGAGATCTAGATCCACAGGTAAGACTCCCTAACTCTTCACCAAAAAGGGGCCAGAGATTTCCCTCCTTTAAGATTTCTTCCGCCCTTCTCTTTCCTTTCTTCACAATCTACATCGCTAGAACGAGCTACAATTTCTGCGCATCAAAACGAAGAATCGAGAAATTATTTCTACCATTAGTACGTTGAAGACTGTCTTTTTCATCCTTGGACTTCGTTCATATTATGCACATACCAACCTTATATATTGCAGGCGACGACTTTCTGGTGACCGTCCTACAGCGGTGGAGCCCGTCTACCGCTTGACGGCTTAATTTCCAATTTTTCTAGAAAGCAAAAAGGCTTGCAACGGCACTATGTATGCAAAGTTTGGGCAATTTTCGTTACTTGTTACTGTTGTGTCTGAACGAACGTTACTTGTTACTGTTGTGTCTGAACGAACGTTACTTGTTACTGTTGCGTCGGAACGAAGCATCGGCATGCACTTTACTAACATTTTATTGCTTGTGACGGTCATGCACAAAAATAATGCGGGAAGTTAAAGTATGTCAAATAAAGAACTTTGGATAAAGCACTAAAAAAAACTAAAATACAATGGAACATCGCCAATATGACGCGAAAACCCTTCTATGCACCACCTCAAACACACACATACGCGCACGATTACATCAAGCGTGCATGAAGGGGCCGCACAAAGTACGCTTGGAGCTCCTCAAACATGCACAAACATACAATTTCACCGGCTGGTATCATCAGTTGAAAAGTTTTATGACCCCCCTCTAGGACATGTTCATTGCACGGGGAATACCCTCATGTTCATGGACTGTTTGATCCCCGCATCTGCCCAGAGCTCATAATTTGACACGACCACTTTATCCCCCGCTTTCACCCACCCAATTTCTTTTGCCGTACGAATTGCTTCGGGTATATCCTCAACTGTCGCACCCTGCAGGTTTGGAGGCAAGACAGGGAAGAGACCGCGGAAAAGCTGGAGCTGCCGCGCCACTTTCAACTCACTACAAAAAACCATCACCGGAATTTGTGGACGGTGCTTCGCCACCGCCCTCGCGAAGTTTCCGCGCGTGGTCAAGACAATTATCAGGTCGGCTTGCAGCTCGGAGGCGGCCACCACAGTGCACAAGGCCACCGTCTCCAGCTCTTCCGAAGTCAACCCGGGTCTCGTCGTCCGCACACGGGACGTGAACGTGCGCGCGCGTTGCAAGACTGAGAGCGGGTCCACGATGGTATCAGGGTGGTCGACCGTCGTATCGGCTCGAACCACGCAGTTTCTCATGGCCTGTACGGACTCCACCGGGTATTTTCCCGCGGCTGTTTCGCCGCTCAACATGACACAATCTGCGCCGTCCAAAACGGCATTGCCCACGTCAGAGACCTCCGCACGCGTAGGCCGGGGGTTCCGCATCATAGAATCGAGCATTTGTGTGGCGACAATGACTGGCTTGCCCGCGTCATTGCATTTCTTGACCATCTAAGGGTGCGTAGAAAAAAAATTTAAAATTTGTGAGTAATGACGGAGGAAGGAATAGACTCATCCGACTCAAACCACTCTACATGCCCTGAGAACGTCTAAAAGACAACAACAAAAAAGTTCTTTCAAGGCTCTGCAAGACGTATGGCACATCTCACCATTTTTTGAGCTGTAAACACATCCTGAAAAGGCACTTCCACCCCCAAGTCTCCGCGCGCCACCATGATGCCATCCGACTCCGCCAAAATCTCGTCGAAGTTCTTGATTGCCTCGGCGTTTTCTACCTTGCTGATTACCAAGGGCCGCAAAAGCCTCGGGTTTGCCTCGGTGGGTTTCCGTTTTGCCATGAGCCGCTCCAAGTGCACAACGACGCTTCGAACGTCCGCTGCTTTCCGAACAAAGGAGGCGGCCACGAAGTCCACGTCGTTGTCCACCCCCCATTCCAGATCCGCCTTGTCCCTCCCCGTCAAGGCGGGCAATTCAAGGATGGCCCCTGGAATGTTGGTCCCCTTTCGCGCCCCCAAACTGACCGGGTTCCGGTTCTTGACCACGCACAGCGTCTCTGTGACGGGTCTCTCCGGGTCCTCCGTGGTATAGCTCCGGTGCAACGGCTCGACCACCTCCAGCTTGATGATCCCGTCGTCCAAGAGGATATTCCCTCCCTTCACGCAGGTACGACCGAGCGCGCGGTAGTCCACGAAGATCTTCTCGGGAGTGCCCTTGTCCGCCCAGGCAGGGTCGGTGGTAAGGATGACTTGAGCGCCGGAAGGGATCTCCACGTGTTTCACGCCACCCACGAAAGAACCAGTCCGAATCTCGGGACCTTTCGTATCCAGCATGGCACCGCGCAAGTTGAAGTCGATGCCGACGCGACGGTGAGCGCCCTAGAAGAGGGTAGCATGGAGGGGAGACAAGACAGCCGAGGAAGAGGTGGGAGGATGTTTTTTCGCTTGTGGAATTGGGAGCGAGAAGCTTCTCGATCGTCCCGTTAAAAACTGTCACCGGAGATGATGCATTTTCTCTTCTATGCAGGCTCCAGACGGTTTCGAATGGGACAATCGGAACCTTACAACGCGCAACATCCACTTACCTTCAGTGACCTGAAAGTCCTGAGCTTTTCCGACATTTCATCATACTTCACGGCATGCGAGAAATTCAAGCGTCCAATTTTCATTCCCTCGTCGGCTAAACTTTGCATGGTCTCTAGGGACTCCGATGCGGGGCCAATCGTGCAGACAATTCTTGTCCTGGCGTCAGAGTGGCATGAAAGGGGAGGCGACGCCGAGAAAGTACGCAATTCTATCAATCAGTGCGGCCCATAACTTGGAGTTTAGGGCAGACAATCATAAGCCTCTGGTTATATCCTAAGCTTCTATGCTAGATCATCAAGTGATTGGACACTACAACGTAAGGACGGGAGACATCCTCTCGGAGAAAAAGCTTCGCTCGACAAGCAGTTTTCACTGTCTCTTTTGTCACTCCACAATTTATTATTCCAGCATTCATTTCCCTCCCTTCATTATTCTGCATACTTACATAACTAAGCCTTGCCGTTCGTATGTTTTCCCCATCGCGTCGGCATAGATGCCTCGGGTTTGTAGTCGATAAAGGAGGCGGTTACCTTTGAGCAGGAATGGAGTTAATGATGATGCTTTGGCAAAGGCTCCCATGCCAGCGCTACGCAACAACATGGACGCTGACGAGGCCATCTTGATAAATTATGCCCGCGGGACTGTTGAAAGTTAGTTTTGTGGCGCAAAAGAGTGGGTAAGTGTCAGAAATGGAATCGTGCGGTCTGGATCGCGAGCGGATTAAAGCGAGGCTTCCTGTTGGCGAGAGGGACTGGGGTGGGACTAAATAAGGTCGACGGAGGGAAAATGCGTCTCATCAACAGAAGTTTCACAGGTTGGCAAATGTTCGCTTGATTTTGTCGAGGAATCGATTGGAGGCGATAACCAGAAATTTGGTACAGATTTTGGCGTGATATACGGGGCCTAATCAACAGGAAGACGAATCCGTTTGTGGCACGTACAAATAAGCGACATCAAGAAAGCTCGTCCGACTGAAACCAAACCACATCCATCGGTCGCGGCCTCCATGAGTGAAAGTGGACACATTGATCCTGTGGTCTTGGCCATGGTCATGGCGATCGTGACACCCATCGTGATTATGTACATGCACCAGAAACGGGCACCATCACGAAGCCGGCAGACGGCAAGCGCTGGTCCGCTGCCACCGTCACATCGAGGGTTTTTGCCCTACGTAGGCGTTGCATTGACTTTTTTTAAGGACATCAATGCTTTCTTGGACAAAAAGCGCACAGAGCATCCCAACGACGGGCCTTTTCGATTTTTGGTGGCTGGGAAATGGTGGAGTGTGGTCTACGCCACCGAGGACATAAAATTAGTGCTAAATGGCAAGGAATCGGAGCTCTCCTTCTTGAAAGGTTTCGAAGAGCTGATGGAGGGATTGCTCCCTAAAGCTTTCACATTCGTTCCTCGCCATCACTTTTTCCTTCCTTTGTTTCGGGAAGGGAACATGGAATGGTTTTGCCGCCTCCTCGCCGCTGAAGTGGAAATTCAAGTGCCGTTGCTTTTCAGGTTACCTGCATATTCCCACGATACCTTGAAAAGGCCTGTACAGTCTCTCTCTACTCCAAGTACGCCTGAAAATGCCTCCTCAAACCTGATCGACCTCTTCGAGACATGCCGCCACGTCGTCATGCGCCTCAATCTTCGCGTCCTCTTGGGTCCTCGGGTTCTGCGAGACGGGCTGTGCGAGCAGTATTACGCGGCGTTTGACACCATTGACCCCGAGAAAGGTCTGGTGGATACAATGACAAGCCTGTTGCTCGGCCCCCAAAAAAAAGAGGAGGCCTGGGCGACCCTGCGAGAAATAACACGAGAGGTACTCGAGCACTATGAGGAGAAAGAGAGCGACGCGAGGGGCGGAGGATATACAAACGATGGAACAATGAAAGCTCAGGGAGCCCAAGAGCAACAGGAAGCGCCCGAATGTGTCTTAGATCTGCTTGTCCGGCAGTCGAATGTTCCGTTGGACGTGGAGGAAGTGGCAGGCGACGTATTCGCCTTCGTCCTGGCGGCTTTCACCAACACCTACGCCGTCTTGGCATGGTCGCTCTGGGAGCTGGCAGGGAATCCGGAGGTCCGCGAACGTTTCCTCGCGGAATGCGGTCGACTACAGCAACAAAAGGAACGAGAGCAGCGCGAGCATCATCCGCGGCCCCCACAAAGCAGGGGGCGAGAGGAATCCTACCCGGAGGAGAAGCTTTTGGAACGCAATGACGAGACAGTCACCTCTTTTCTGGCGGAAGTGGACGGCTGTAAGGTAGCCAGAGCCATCATCGAGGAGGTAATCCGCCTGCACACCCCTGGTCTATTTTTCCGAAAGGTGGTCGCTCCTTCCGGGATCCTCCTCTCAACCGGTCACCAGGTCCCTGTCGGCGACTTTCTTGCCTTCTCGGCGCGCTACATCCACACATCTCCTGCCCTGCATACAAACCCGGACCGTTTCGACATTGAGCGTCACTTGATGGAGCGGGAAAAGAAGCGCGCGGATCTTTCGGCGTTGCAATGGGGCGGGGGCCGACACCCCTGCTTGGGGGCTCGGTTTGCAGTGATGGAGATGGTGATGATCATGCGAAGAGTATATCAGGGTGGCAATGTAAGAAGAGTGACGGAAATGATAGAGACGCACAGAGGACAGCTGGGCACCAGTGACAAGCCCGTGCGCCCCGTGTATGTGGCCCTAGAGCGGGCCGTGTGAAAGGAGTATGTATAGAGCGACAGACATCACAGAGCGTTACTAAGCGGTATTGAGCAGCGTGGGCATCCACCATAGGAACTCGCCAGCCACTCCCTCTTTTTCTTGCCCCTTCCCTCAGTTTCCACATGCCCACAAGCATCGACCCTGCGGCATGCCTATGGGTGCTACAGGTTTTCTTTGACTGGCACTTTATATGTCTTGAGTAATGTACCAAGTGTTCTATACAGGAGGCCCTCGGGCGGCCTCCATTCTCCCTCCGCAAGGGTTACCCCTCGCTCGCTCCTCCCCTAAGTATCTGCTTCGACATCAAACTTCATTTGCATCAATCCCTCGATCCCTGCTGTCACTGTATCCCCCACATTGATGGGTCCTACACCCTCCGGTGTTCCTGTCAGGATAACGTCCCCCGGTTCAAGCGTAAAGAGGTGAGAAATGTAGCTGACCAGAAACGCTGTCGGATGGATCATGTGCTTCGTGTTGGACCGCTGTCTTGGCTCCCCGTTCACTTTCAGCCATAGACCAACATTATCAGGGTCGGGAACGTCCGCTTTCGCGATCATGTTAGAAATGGGGCAAAAGGAATCTTGTCCTTTTGCGACAGTCCATGGCAAGCCTTGTTTTTTGGCCTCCTCTTGGACGTCACGCGCAGTCAAGTCAATGGCCAAAGCGTAGCCTCCCACAAACTGAAGAGCCATCTCGGGTGAAATTTTCCTTGCTATCTTGTCGATAACCACGGCCATCTCTACTTCATGATGGACGGTCCCGACCTTGGGATTGAGTCTGATAGGGCTGCCTTCGAAGACATAGCTTGTGGTTGGCTTTAGGAAAAGAACCGGGGCTTTGGGTGCTTGTCCACCCATTTCCTTGATGTGCATGGCATAGTTTTTCCCCACGCCAATTATCTTTTTCCCATGATTGATAAGGGACGCCCGAATCGCAGAGGTGGCTAGTGAGGCCATGGGACGGAACGTAAGGGTGTGGTAGCGTGCGTAGGTTCAAGTGTACTCCGTGTACTAATGGACTGGTCGCTGGATTCTGTGTGCATCCATGCAGGTGTGTGTGCATGAGCGTTGGTGTTTCCAGTTATATAAATGTATTAGGGGACAGAAGGACCGTGAAATGAACGCCAAAAAGGTCATAAGGATTGAGGAGGGTTGTAGGAAGCAGGCGCTTCTTCCAGACCTGGGAATCGATTCATTGGAGACAAATGACCACAATTGACATACACATGCCTTCCAATACACACCCCTTTCAACACAGGATGTTGAAAGTTCTCAGGTTAACTCCTAAGAAGCGTAGGGATGAGGTCCACACGATGCCGTACACGCCGCTTTAGCTAAAACCACAGGACTCCGACCTCCCCACCTTGCGCATACATCCCCATGACTACACTCGCTCTGCATGCCCCGTGCACACCACGTGGCGCAAGGAAAGACACTCCGCATCGATCATGGCCACGCATTGCAACATGTATTCTTTTCTTCTCTCTTTCCGTCCTGCCGGCGCGGAATCAGGCATACAAATTTGCACTGCCACAGAGACAGTTACGACGGCCACTTCCCTTCGCAAGACAGTTTTCATCCTCGTCACTGAACGTCAAATCACGAGGCACCAGTGAAGAGGATGGCGATAATAGTAAAATCAAATCCAAGGCGGATCGTGGTGAAAATTCATCGTGGCAGTGGACTGCTTCTAAAAAACCTGCGACTTCACGTCCTCCCCACCATGGTGAAGATACCTTGAAATCTCGTTGGCATTTTTCTTCTAGGACTCGCTCAGGCAGTGCAGGACAACGGAGCCAAATGTTGTTATCTTGTGACCCCGGAGACCTGAATGCCATCCTTACGATTGTTGACGCACATGACAACACTTTAAATGCCGCAGACTGTGCGCTGGCCTGGAAGTGCCTGACCACCCGGGGGCCGCAGCCCTTCTCCTCGTCATTACGTGCCACAAATCTTCTTTCTTCCATGCATCTACTCTATTTATCTCAGGACAAGCGCTTCGAACGCTTAATCCGGCGCACACGGGATCTGATTCCTGACCTTGAGCCCAGGGAGTTGGCCGGAGTTCTTCGAACGCTGCCTCGGCTACTGCACATGCGGGGGGGAGGGGAAAGCGCAAAGAGCCCCGGTAACGAAGACTTTGCCGAGCGCAGCAAGACACATCAAGAAAGGGTCGCAAGGAGTCAGAGCCGGCAGCTAGAGAGGCAGGCATCGAAGAGGATGGAGGCGTTCGTGGGCTCTCTGTACCAAGTCCTGAGGTCACGCCTGACACGAAGTATGGGCCGATTGTCAGCCCAAGACCTTGCCCTCGCCGTGAATGCGCTGAGCAAGCTTCCCCATCCCCCAGCCTCTCTCTCCTCGAGGCATAGAGGTGGGCAACAAAGGAAGACCCAGGAGAAGGCGGGGTTGGAGACAGGTAGAGGGGAGGTCGGCCAGGGAGACTTTGAAGCGGCCTTGGTGGAGGCCGTCAGCAGTCGACTCGACGACTTCACCCCCCAGGGTCTCGCCCTTATCCTCACGGCCCTACCCAAACTTTCCTACGGCATCAGCAGCACTGAGCCGACGGGCGAGGGCCGGTCAGACCCAGGCTTCGGGCAGGGGCCGGAGGACAAGGCCTTCCTCGCCCGGTATCGCGACACCGTGGCTCGCAAGCTTGCCTCGGTGCCCTTCCTCCCTCAGGACCTCGCACTCCTGCTGAACGGCTTCACCAACCTGGGCTTCCACCCGGGGCCGGAGTTCCTCCACCAGGTCTCCCAGCGTGTCCAAGGTGTCTTGCCGGCGTGCAAGCCCCAGGACCTTGCCCTCATGTGGAACAGCTACGCGAGGCTTTCTTGGCGCCCCCCCGCGGCGCATATGAGCGGTATGAGAGAGAGAGCTTTGGCGACCATGCCCACGTACCGGCCGCAGGACTGGAGCAATACCCTACAGGCCATGGGAAAGATCCACTACTCGCCCGGCGACGCCTTTTTGGCGGAGGCGACCCGGAGGATGGAGGCGGCCCTTTCTCGGTTCAACCCGCACACCTTGGTCTGCACCGTGAACGCTTTTGCATTGCTGCAGTACCTGCCCCCCCTGCGGTTCAGGCTCCGGCTCCTATCGTGCGTCCAGGAGGCTGTTGGGGCTCTGAAGGTGGAGGAGCTGTGCATCTTGCTGCATTCCATAGGGCAGCTCCCAGCCTTGGCCATGGCGCAAGGCGGGTTGTCGGGAGCAGGGGAAAGAGGGGAGATGCGGAGCCAGTTCTCGCACGGAGAGAATCAGGACAGAAACCGTGAGGATATTTCGAGCAGTAGCAGACTCGATACATGCGCCGAGGGCGAGCGAGAACCCATCGTTCCAATCCTTGTCGAGGCACTTGGGGGCCGCCTCGGCCTCCTCCGACCCAACAATCTCTCCCTGCTCCTCCGAGCTTTGGCTCGCATCGACTTGTCCCCCTCAACAAATTTTCTTAGGGAAGTTGAGGAGTGTGTGGAGGCCTCTCTTACCTCCTTTAACGGGATGGAGGCAGCCTTGACCTTGCATGCCCTGGCACGGCTTTCCCCGAGTAAAGGGGGATCTGGCGATGACCCTGCCGAGGAGGAGGAGAGGGTAGGCCAGAGGTTGCAGCACGGGACTTGTTCCCCCGTCATTCGCGCGCTGTACGAGCAGGTCTTGTCCGACCGAGGCCACTTGGGCCCCCAGGAGGTCTGCCTCGTCTTGAACAGCATGGTGCGATTGGGCAGGCCCGGAGACGAGGTGGTCGATGGGCTGTGCGGACAGATGGAGTTGATTTTGTCCACGTCGGAGCAAGAGGGCGTCGTGGCAGCCAAGGCCAACGAGGGAAGCCAAAGCAGGAGCAGCAGCGGCGGCAGGCCAAGCCGTGGGCACGCTTTGTTTGCAGTGGAAGAAGACGGCGGGCGCGCGGAGGAGGAAGGCTCTGGCTCTCTTTCCTCCCAAGGGCTTGCCTTGCTGGTGGGTAGCTTTGGACATTTGGCCTACCTCCCGTCCCGCCGGCTGCAGGCACGTTTATTGCATGTGTTGGACTGCCGGCTTCTGGATGGGAGTTTCGCACCAAGGGATATCAGCATGAGTCTTCGAGGCTTAGCCAACATTCCCTCGTTCAGAACGGGAAGGAGGACGGGGGAGCTCGCCTTCGTGCCCACCATGACCCAGAAACTCGTGGAGGCGCTGGAAGGAGAAGGGACCTTCTCTCTGAATCTGGGTCCTCAAGACGTGGCCATGGTCGTGAATGCCTTCGCCCGGATGCAAATGCGGGCAGATGACCACCTGTTGGACAACTTGGCCGTGTCTCTCTTGGATCGCCTCCCGCAAAGCGAGGGACAGGCCTTGGCATCGGTAATCAATGCCTTCGCCCGCTTGAGGTACCATCCCGGACAAGGCTTCCTGGCCGCTTTTGAAGTTGAGGTGCGACGTCGCATAGCCACATTGGATCTGTCCAGCCTCTGTCTGATTTTGTGGTCCTTGGCGGTGATGGAGTCGAGTGCCTGTAGCAGCAGTAGTATGCCCATCCGAAACGGAGCCTCGGGAGCCCGGTGGGAGGAAACTGACGGCACATCGGCCTCAGCCTTGTCTCCCGCTCTGTTGGAAGATGCCATTGCCGTGCGCTTGCTACCAGAACTCAGAGCCCAACTCTCGCGTTTGGAGCTTGCCAGGTCCGCGGTCGGGAAACAGATTGACTCGAACGAGGAGATTGATGGAATCGACGCCGAGTCGCAGAGTAGTCATGTTCCAGGCCCCTCGTTGGCGCTGTCCGGCCCCACCTTGAGCCAAAGAAGTCGTCCGTCTCCTCCTGTTCCTCGTCTGTCCCCTGCCCTCCTGACACGGAGCCTCTGCCAAATCCTCCAGGTTTTGCTCTATACCTCCTCCTGCAGCTTTGCGCCGGCAGAACTTCGTGATATACCCGGTTCCAAAGCTTTGTACAGCCTGGTGATCAGGGCGTGGGGGCACGTGGCTCATTTGCGGGAGCCGCCGGTGCCGTCGGCTTTGCATCAACAAGTAATGGGGACTTTGACCCTGGCGGGCGTCTCGTACAGGGCGGAGGAAAAAGTGTGCGAAGGCACTTTCAGCCTGGACCTGGTCTTGTTTCCCAGGGGCAATTGCCGCAATTGCAGCAGCGATCGAAATAAAAGCGTCCTGGATGGTGAAGAGGCCTCTCACTCTAGCAGAGTCGCCCTGCCCGTGGTCGTCGAGGTGGACGGACCCTCTCACTACATGGTGAACATGCCCGATATGCTGACGGGGGACACGATGTTCAAGCGCCGCATGCTTTTGGGGCAGCGCAGCCTGAGAAAGGACGAGGGGGCGCATGCACCAAGTCAGCGATGGGCGGCTGTGCTCTCCTTGCTACTCTGGGAATGGGAGGAGGTGGGGCCGCGGTACCAGAACAAAATTGCCTTGTTGCGTCGAAAGCTGAAAGCCGAAGGACTACGGCTTGAGGACTACATAAGCTGACGGGGGAACCCGTGTGGTTTCAGGGGAAAAGATTTAGCGACGGAGATCCGTGGCGGGGATAAGGGAGAGTCCCAAAGAGTGGGTGCGAGCATGAAACGCCGATTGCGCGTAAGACGTGAGAAAATGGATAGCATTTATTTGTATCTTCTGAGATGAGAATTGTATTTCTAGAGAAGAATGGCACAACTTGTACAGAAAAATGACGTGAAAATAGCATTGAAGGAATTCCTGTAACCTGGTTCAGGTCCTCGAAGTGACGCCTTTACCGTGCAGCTACGGTACAAAAACTTTTATTTCATCAGTGTTGCAAACAATGATCCCAAACCGGCCTCTCGTAGCCGAAGTGCCAGTAGAGAGAGACCCCTCTCATCAAGCTCTTCGAACCCCCGATGTAACCGTCGCATATCATCCACACCCTGATCACCTGTACAAAGCTCCCGCTCTTCGCCACGGACGCGGATTTCTTTCCAGCGCAAACTCTGCAACAAGCGAACGTAGGCTTTTACCTGCTGCTCTTCTCCCTCCACCACCACTACTCCTGGCCATCCATACTTCGAGTACCCTCCTAAACTATGAGCCAGCGCCTCTCGAATGATAAATTCCCTCTTGTGCTTGTTGATGATGTGGTGAAAATAAATCAAGCATCGGCAAACAACGAGAAATTTTGCGACGCCGCCAACACATTGCGCAGATGCGGCTTTGTGTGTTTCCTGTCCAGCTTTCTCTAGCTCTTCCAGCCAGCTTTGCATCTCTTGTATTAGAGGCAACAGATGTTCCCCCCCGTCGTGCGATAAAGATACAGATGTAAATCGCTGCATAGCTTCATTTTTGGCCAGTGTGCTCAGGTTTCCTCCTTCCTTCCACCGGATGATTGGCAAGGAACCTCGAAGCTCCGGGTAGGAGGCTGGTAACGAGATGCCTAGACGGGGGCAGGTGCCCACAGTCAAAGCGAGACAGGGCAAGTCTCTGGAGGAAAGAAATTGGACAGACTTCTTTATATCCACAGATAAGGCTGATAGGACTGCGATACGGGAGGTTTCTTCGATACAAATGGCTGGAAATGAAGGAGGAAAAGAGGGGCTCGTGGGAGGGTAAATTAGTTCGAGTGCTTCCAGCTCATCTAGCTGCCGCTGCAAACACCCACGCAACAGCGCCGAATCAACACCGTCCTCACTCCCTTCTTTCTCTTCGGTAGCTTGCGGCATGCGTCCGTCTGTGCGTGGGAGTCGCTGCGCCGTGAGAAAATATACAAGCCATATGACCAACCTCCTCTCCTATCCGGCGACCACTCCTCGCTCTGTGCAGCGGCCCTAACAGTGTACTATTCAAGCATGTCCGGATTGATCTCTTGATGTACACACGGCGTACTGTGGCTTTTCAAGGTCATTGATACCTTCTTTCTACACGCACAGTTACAGACCAGACCTAATGGTAAACAAGACAAGCTAGCTTTTACTCCTTTTCCCCCGCGGCCACATCGCCCATATCGCTTTAGGCGGGCCCATTCAGCATCATGGGTTTTCCCTTTGGCCGCCCCGACACGTCCCTCCCTATGTTGAGCGCTTTAACCCTGCTCGGCATCATTCAATGCTTTGCGCTTGCTGTCTTCGTCTTTGGCTTTTTCCTCACGCGCCAAGAAGTGCCACATTACAGTCACTGTCACGACAGCTCTCTCTGGCCCGTGGCTTCTCCACTTCACCATTCCTCCCCTCCTTCACCCTCCAAGTCCCCTTGCTGGTCCTCCCCAATTCATCCTCTTTTCGACAGGGCTGTAATTGTGGTTATTGACGCCCTTCGCTTCGACTTCATCAATCCCTACGATGAGGAAGCCCTCGCCACCCGGATTCGACAAGAAGGGACACGGGACGCCAAATATCACTTGAACAAGATGCCCGTAGTTCGAGAGCTCATGGCGACAGATCCAACGCGAGCCTTACTCTATCGTTTCGAAGCCGATCCGCCTACCACTACCGTGCAAAGGTTGAAAGGATTGACGACGGGGGCCTTGCCAACTTTCTTGGATTTTCGACAAAATTTCCATTCGCCTGCCATTGCCGAAGACAATTTGGTCCATCAGCTAAAGCAGGCAGGAAAGCGCATCACATTCATGGGAGATGATACCTGGGAGCTTCTTTTCCCCGGGGCCTTCGACCGCTCCTTCCCGTATCCGTCCTTCAACACCCGGGATCTGGACACAGTGGACAACGGGGTACGTTCCTTCACGGATGTAGGGAAGGGGAAGAGTTAGCTAGCCGTGAAGAGCCGGACGAGGAGCGATTCTGTATTAGTTTGGAAAGGACGAAAGGCCCTCCGGGGTTTCTCTGGCAAGGGCTCCGACTGACTTGATGCATCCTCTATTGCCTGTTCCCTTCCCCACCATCAGGTTCTCGCCCACCTCCAGCCTGAGTTGCAACGGTCCTTCCGCCCCCCTTCCAACCAAACGGCGTCTGAAACAGCGCCAAATCTGGGAATGGCCGGCGGTGGGAAATCCCAGGAGGATCAGGAGCCATGGGACGTGCTGATCGCTCACTTTTTAGGGGCCGACCATGTGGGTCATACCCACGGTCCCTCCCACCCAGCCATGGCCAGCAAGCTCACACAGCTAGACCGGGCGCTCCGCGGCCTGGTCGAGACCCTGGAGGGGGAGAGGAGGGCGCGCGCGGGGCGGGGGGAGCAGGTGCTGGAGACTTTGATCGTGGTCATGGGCGACCATGGAATGACCGACGACGGTAACCATGGCGGGGCCAGCCAGGACGAGACTGAGGCTGCGCTTTTCTTGTACAGTCCGGGGAAGGAGCTCGTGGCGGGGACAGAGGATGAAGGGAGGGAGGGAGGGAGGGAGGGAGGAGGGGAAGCAG
>Ga0102934_1000369_pt1 | contig 29490 bp, 27 predicted proteins | sample SalPonR2_A_D1_MG_FD_78175 | JGI IMG/M metagenome (GOLD analysis project Ga0102934, IMG submission 78175) | Salt pond soil microbial communities from South San Francisco under conditions of wetland restoration - Salt Pond MetaG R2_A_D1_MG | ecosystem: Environmental > Aquatic > Marine > Intertidal... | reverse complement strand
TTTTTAATTTCAATTGGATTATAGACCATATATTTGAATAATTTTCAATATTTTTAAAAAAATTTTTATTTTTAACACTAATGATTGTTTTTAAATCTACAAATTTTTGAAAAGTATCCAAAATTATTTAAATAAGTTTTAAGTATATACATTTATAAGGTCTGGAGAGGTGAGAGACGAGAGGAGAGTTGTCTCAAAACAAGTATTACTCATTTTTTTTGCCTCCTTGTGCTTTCCAGACCTTGCCTCCCTTGTTCATGAGCGAAATTATGAAAAATTTCACTATAATAGTTTTGTTATAAAACATTTATTACCTTTTCGAAATTTTTAAATATCAAATAAAATAAATAATAATTTTAAATTTTATTGAATTAAAAAAACCGCTTATTTCATTCAATACCTTAAAATGTTAAATAAGAGGATACCTTTCTTTTTTCAGAACATATATGATGCCCGATATCACTACTACAATTCTACTTCTTTTTTTTGGATTTGGTAGTGGCCTTTTTGTAGGAACTGCCGCGGGAACTGCCGCTTCATTTCTCATACCGGGATTAACTATAGTGATCGGATATTCTACTCATGAAGCAATTGGGACCAGTTTAGCTGTTGATTGTATTATCGGCATCGTTGCTGGATACACCTTTATCAAAAATAAATATGTAAACCTTAAATCTGCTTTTCTTTTAGTGATTGCAGGTATAATAGGTGCTCTTATTGGAAGTACATTTACCGCTCAAGCTCCTGAAGGCTCTCTTAATATAGCCATTGGATGTTTCTTATTATTTATCGGATACAATTTTGTTCGAAAGGGCATTAAAAAAAATGTTGATCGTGTGGAGAAAAAAATTGATTTTTCATTTTTTCGAAAACATCACCTATTCTCACTTCTCTTATTAGGTGGCATTATTGGTGGATTAAGTGGTTTCATTGGAATCGGTGGAAGTAGAATGCTTTCTTTGATTCTTATTTTCATAATGGGGTATTCCCTTCATCAAGCTGTAGGAACCTCATTAGTCATGATGATATTTATTGCAGGATCAGGTGCTATAAATCATGGATTCCAAGGAGAAATCGTTGTACCTGCACTTCTCATCCTGGGTATCTCTGCAGCCAGTGGTGCATATCTAGGATCACATATGGCAAATAAGATCAATGAAGAACGCTTAGCTCGAATTGTAGGCATCATCATTTTCATCCTTGGTTCGATCATTATACTTAAAAACTTTTTTTAATGATAATCAAAGTGTTTGCAATAATCTTTAAATCGATTCATAATGTAGTTACTCATCGTATAAATTTCTGGAGAGTATCTAAGATTTCTCGGTTGAATGTAATCCTCAAATCGATTAATATTATTAATGTTTATATTCAAATGGTCAAAAACACTTTTCATCGTATTTGTTGGATGATGACAAAGATCTTCGTATTTAATGTTAATATATGAATCATCATCCATTTTTTTGATATTTGACAAAAATTTTTTAGTATATCTAGATCGATTTTCAGTAACTAATGCCAGTCCAACTGGAAAATACGGTAAAAGCAAAGATTGAAGAAATCGTTGTAATAATGGATTTTCATCGATCTTTTTTGCAAAAGGAGAAAAAATCTCACTATACACCGTTTCTTTATTAACAATGACTCTTAATGCATTCAAGGAAGAATTCATGACATCTAATGGATGTCTATGAATAAAAATGAATTTAGCATTAGGAAATCTTTTTTTAATGAATAATAAATTAGGAAAATCCCACGGGTTTTTAAGTAACAGCTTATTTTGTTTTCCCCGGACCAATTGAATTTTTCTACAAACTTGATCAAAGAGATCAGCATTTTTTTGGTTAATTCGTTGAAACAAATATGGGGGACCAAGAAGAAAGGAGTATTCTATAGCAAAATCAGCATCAATACTTATTTTATCGATATCTCTATTTTCCTGACCTGTTTTTTTAATAAGATTATCAAATCGTTGTCGGTATTCGTCTTCTAAGCCATGTATCTTATTATACAGCAAACGATTATAATACACAACATCATAAGCGGTTAATCCATTAAATTTCTCTGTTGAATGTAACATTTTATAAAGAATGCTCGTGCCGGATCGATGTAGGCCAAGAATAAACACTGGATCATAAGAGATATTTTTGATCTGATCTTGGTATTGATCATCTAACTGCTCTTCTTTGATAAATGTCCCAGTTTGTGCAGGCATGTTTCTTTTTTTTGCTACCGATTTCATAATAAGTTAAGCATCCATTGTTAACCTTGATAATCATAATATTTTTTGAATAAGACAATAGTGGTTAACCCTGATTAATGTTTTTACAAAAGAATACCAATCATAGTTTTTACAATCTACTAAGGAGAAGTTTTTTCCCTTTCTCAGTAATAAAAAGATCTTTGACACGTCCTTTCTTTTCATAAGAAATTAATCCTTTATCGAGTAAAGAAGTAATTCTTTTTTGAGTAGTAACTTTTGAAATAGAAAAATGATGGCTAATGCTCTTTTGGTAAACAAGGTTATTTGTTTGATTTTGTTCATAAATGTAATTTAAAATTGCAAATAAGTTATTATCAAGATAAATATTTTGAATCTCATTTGATGGTAATGAAAAAAATTCTTCGTGAAGAATTTCTCTTTGATTCTTTGAAAATAGATTACTGTTCACTCTTAAAAGGAAAAGAGATTGAGATTTTCTAACTAAATCATTGATTTGATAAAAAGTTTGAATGGTTTCCTGAAAACCAAAAAGAGTGAATAAATAATCACTTCGATCTAAACAAATTACTCCTTTTTCATTATTCTGAATGAACGCTTGAATACACTTTTTGACTTCATCCAGTGAATAAATAGAGTTATCTGATTGTTTTGATTTTTGTGATAATAATGCAAATTCCGTCTGATTCATTTTTAATCTAGGAACAATCGCATTATACGATCGAGAAATGAATAACCCTTGTCGATCTTTTGTCAGCAATCCATTGAATAAATCTATCATATAACTTGGGTTTTCATCTTCAATTAGGTAACTTGCTCCAAATCGAAGCATTCCGCCAGTACTGCCAGTTAAGGTTATATCATTACATATAAAAATAATATCAGTAATTTGGTCTTTGTTGTTTTTGATAATTGAAGTAGAGACTTGAAGCACACGATTTCTTCCATAAACGGTGTTTATCACTAGGTGATTTAGAGACCGTGGTTTATGAGTAAATTGATTTTTTAAAAAAGTAAGTAGTTCATCATAATTCTGAATAAACCGTTGACTGCGAATGTCCTTTCCCACAATATTCTTACTAGAAAAACCGGTAATTCTTTCAGCTGTCCGATTCCATAAGGTTATGATATAAGATTGATTAATGGTAAAGATAATTTCACTTGTGTTATGAATTAATTTTTCTAAATGTTCTTTAGACCGTTTCATTTCTTCATTAGCTTTTCGTTGCTCACTTATATCATATGAAATCTCAATTGCTCCGATAATCTCCCCATCTTCATTTATCACAGGATCTGCTTTGATTTGCCATGTTTTAAAATGAGCAGGCCATCTTTCTTTATTATTTGGGGAAAAAATAGATTCATGTGCTCTTCCTGTTTTAAGTGATTTTGTAATCGGGCACTCCTTGCATGGTTTATCAAGGCCCCATGCATGATAACACTTCTTTCCAACAAGGTCTTCTAATGATTTCCCCGTTTCCTTTTGATATGCTTTGTTAGCCCAAATAAGATTGTGACTAAGATCATGATACGCAATAATTTCTGAGGTGTTATCAAGAATTGCATTCTTTTCCATTTCTGTGGTAACTCTACTAGTAATATCCCTTGAGTTAATGATAAATCCTCTGATACTATAATTATTTAAAAGATTGTTACCCATTGATTCAAAATAATGCCAACCTCCTGATTTATCCTTGATTTTATATGTTATCTTCTCGGTAAGCCCTGACTCAGATAGAATTCTTTTAAAAAAATCTTTAACTCTTTTTTTATCATTTGGATGAATGTTTTCAAAAACATTCTTATGCACTCTTTCTTCAGGAGAATATTCTAATATCCGTTGTAAGGATGGGCTTTCATACATAATAGTTCCATCTTTTGTTATCACCGTGATTAGGTCTAATGAGTTTTCTATCAATGATTCAAAATACTGTTCTTTATCTTCAATCATTTGTTTTTCTTTTTTCTTTTCTTCAGTGACATCTTCAATTAGAATAATCAATGAATCATCAGACCCATCTTGCTTAGATAATGGCAGATACGTTGTTTTAAAAAAATGAGACGTACTCGTATCAAAAAAACTTATTGACTCATCAGTTTTTACAACATTTTCAGCTAAACTTTTTCTAAATAGTCCAGTACGATTAGATGGTAACTCTTGAATGTTTTTACCAATTAATTCCTCTTTTTTAAGCTCAACAGAATTAATGAATGATTGATTAACATCTACGATTTCACCATCAATCAAAATAATTGCAACTCGATAAGGAAGAGCATTAAAAAATTCTTTTTTCCAGTATAATGATTTTTCTATAGTTTCATAATACTTTTTTACTCGTAGCAAATCATCTTGATTATTAATTATTTGCTGAATTTTCATACCTCCCTACAGCCAAATAATATATTTAGAATTCTAAATTACTCTGTAATAACCATCGATAAAGACCATTATAAACTTATTCCATAAATATTGTAACATTTGTTGATTAAAATCTATTCGATATTTTTTTCAAATTTTTTTAATTATCCACTGTTTTTTCCTTTATCGATCGTGCCCAATACATAAACGGCGTGTCAAAAACAGCTACTAATCCCTTTAAGATTAATGACGTAAAAAAGATTTGAGCAATAACTGACCATGTGAATCCTTCTACTCCAGCAAATGCAAGAAGCGTGAACACACTATTATCAATTAACTGACTGGTAATTGTTGATACATTATTTCTCAACCACAAAAATCTAGATCCCAATCGTTTTTTCAAGCGTGAATAAAACCAAACATCATGAGTTTGAGAAAGTAAGTATGCTACTAAACTAGCAAAAGCAATTCGTGGCATATATTGAAAAATAGCAACAATATGAGGATGAATCATATCTGATTGATGAGGAATGAATTGAAGGGTTATTTGCATAAGCACCGTCATAGAAATCAATACAAAAAAGCCAATCCATACCGCTTTTTGAGCATCATCCCGAGAATGATTTTCATTTAAAATATCTGTTACCAAAAACAACGACGAATACACTACATTACCAAGAGCTGTAACCAAACCAAAGATTTCAATAGTTTTCATCACCTGGATGTTTGCTAAAATCACTGCAACAGCAGTCCAAACAAATAACCCGATTTTACCAAATAACCGATATGATAAAACCACCATGATCAAGTTAAAGAATAATAATCCAAACCACAATATTTCGTTTTCCATTCATATAAGAAAACATTTAATTTACTTAAAACATTTCCATTTTTAAGATGGGAGAATTAACATTTCACCTAGAATCCACAGATAACCATGCTCGAACAGGAAAATTAACCCTTCCACATGGTTCTATCCAAACGCCTGCATTAATGCCAGTTGCAACTAAAGCAACTGTAAAGGCACTCACTTCAGAACTCCTTTACGATCTCAATGCACAATTCTTGATATGTAACACCTATCATTTAATGTTACAACCAACAGAAGATATCATTGAGAAACTTGGAGGATTACACCAGTTCATGAACTGGAACAAACCTATTGTAACTGATAGCGGTGGTTTCCAAGCCTTTTCATTAGGACTGGGTAAAGAACATGCCGTAGGAAAAATGTTTTTTCCAGATGAACACCACTCAAATGGGAAACCTAAAGGGAAATCTATTGCTAAAATAACTGATAACGGTATCAATTTTCAATCAATCTATGATATGTCCTATCAAACACTTACCCCAAAGCGATCCATTCGAATTCAAGAAAAACTAGGAGCAGATATCATCTTAGTTCTCGATGAATGCACCTCTCCATTATCAGATAAAACGTATACCGCAAAAAGTTTGAAACGAACGCATCAATGGGCAAAAGAATGTTTAGATTTACACGCTACAAATCAAGCAATTGCGGGAATCGTTCAAGGAGGCCACTGGCAAGATCTCAGGGAAAAAAGTGCGAAATATCTATCCAGATTAAATTTTGATAGTTATGCAATTGGAGGATCTCTTGGTAAATCAAAAAAAGACATGCATCATGTCCTTGAATGGGTCACACCTCATCTTCCAGAAAACAAACCACGACATCTTTTGGGAATAGGCGTTGTTGAAGATATTTTTGAAGCCGTTGAACGAGGCGTCGACCTTTTTGATTGCGTATCACCTACACGAATCGCTCGTAGTGGATATCCGCATATCCGACCACCTCTTGGCACAAAGAAAAATAAATATCGATATAAACTAAAATCTCAACGATACAAAGATGACTCTCGTCCTTTGGATCCAAATTGTAATTGTAAGATATGTAAAACATACTCCCGAGCATATATTCATCACCTGTTAAAAACAGAAGAACTCACAGGTTTTACGCTTATTAGTTATCATAACCTGTATTTTATGTTACAACTCATGAACGAGATTAGAACTGCAATCAATGAAGGAAGATACCAACAATTAAAAAAAGATTGGCTTGGATAAAAACTGAAGGAAAAAGAAAGTAAAAAAACATTTTATGATCAACGATGTGTTTTAATATAGTTCTCAATATCTTTTATTGAGACATCTTGGTCATCATTAATCATATCTACTAATTTTTCACAATCATTCCAATTTTCATAATACTTTTTTTGAATGGTGCTTAAGGTGAATTGAATGCCTTGACTTTTAGCAAAATTCTCTAATTGTTTTTCACTTAGTTCATGTAATAATTCCTTTTTTAATGACATCTTCTTTTTCACCTTCACAATCAACTTTTGAAATTGACCTTATTTTAAACCCAGTCGTTATAATGTCAAAATGTAAATCTAAGAAAAACGGGTAACAATTGTTCAATATCATAATTCTGGTACAATAAAAATGAGGTATCTACAAAATCTAAAAAAAATCAATGGAGGGTACTAGTCTTAATTCTAACAAAAACAAAAAGATAAGACGATTTTTGGAATTATGTAGATAAACAACTGAACTGGGTTTTATTTAATCGAAAAACAATAATCAATCTAGTAAAACTATGGGGAAGTAAATATGAAAGTATTTTACCATAAGGGGAAGGATGATTGTGTTTGTGTAGATAAAAGTCCATTTTTATCCTACCAACTGCTAAAGAGTGGATCATTAGTAATGTGGCACGATAAAACCATAAACGCAATACTAAACGATATGATATAAACTCAAAGACAGACACTTCTAAGCAATCATATTATCCTTTATTCCCACAGGTATCTGCCCTATTCAAAGTACCTATTTATACATTGAAATCACAAAGGTGACTTGAAGTTGATTATCGCAACCGTTAACAACCTCAAATGTCCAATCACCAATATTATCAGTAGTTACCGGAATCCGAGACAAAGGATTACCAATAGATATGGTATAACTATTAACTGGGCTAGATACAGTAACGATTGGACAAACAGGTTGTAAAATCCAGTCTCCATCAATATTTTCTCGAGTTGAAGAATTCACATAAATAAACTTGTAATCATCAGTAACCGTCCACGTAAATTCATCACGGTCACCAGATGAAAGAATCCAAGGATCATCAGTACCTTCAGGACCTATTGAATTATAAAGATACGTAATCTTAGATAAACTAGCATCTGATGGGAAATCATCTTTATTATTCCCTACACCATCACCATCAGAATCAACCCATTCATCAGGATCATTTGGAAATTCATCTTCAGTATCTGGAACATCATCACCATCAGTATCCACACCAGGGTCATCCCGAGCATAACATCCAGTTAATCCAATCACAAGAAACAACATTAATAATACAAATCCAATCATTTTTTTATCCATTCAAATTACTCCCATTTATTTTATCAAAAAAGTACATCTGTTTAAAAACTTATTGATAATAAAAAATTAAAAGAAATTGAATAGGTTATCCACCTTAAAAAAACGTGTTTTCTTCTAAAAATAAAACATAAAATATCAAAATATTTCAACATATTAAAAGATAAGTTTACAAAAAAAACGATGGGCCCGCCGAGATTTGAACTCGAGTTACTACCTCCCCGAGGTAGAAGGATTCCAAGCTACCCCACGGGCCCAAAAAAGGCCAAAAGGCGTATAATCAAAGTGAAAACCAGTATTTTCAGATTATTTGATATACTTTATGGTTTCCAAATTGGCAAGCCTAATGGCAAAATTTCTTTTCCAGCCATGGTATTGAGTAGTATCCCTGCAACAGCGTAAAATGAGAGTGCTGAAGTAAATATCAAGAATAGACCGCCGATTAATGTGGGAGCACCAGCTAAATAATGAAAGATTAGACCTACAACAGCGACATCAACTACGATAAGGATCACCAATAATATTTTATGAGCCATCAATGAAGCAACTGTTGCAATCAAGGTAAAGGTGAGAATTGCAATAAGTCCAAATCCATAATGAGCAATATCAAAAGTTACTCCACCAAAAATAGTGAAAAACAAGGTTAATGAAATTGCAAACATAGCCATTGCATATATTGTAAAAACCGTCGCACCAAAGATATTATTTCTTTTAAAATCAAATAATCCAGCAATCAATTGGGCACATGCTCCGAAAAACAAGACCCAGGGAATCATAAGTACCTTGTCAATACCTGAAGTTAATCCCATATATCCAGATCCAATGACTAATGCTGCAACCGCAAGACCAGTTAATCCAAGAGCTGCAGGTTCAGCAGGTAATTGTGTGTTTGTTTGCATAGTAGTATCCGTATCGTTGTCCTTTTTACTCATAAAAAATCTCCTATTTTCCCCTCCGAACAATTTTCTCCATATAAACTTTTTTAGCACAAATTGATAAAATCTATGATGAAAGAATAAGTTAGACGTACATTCGTATCAATAGTAAAACAGTTAATTCAATCTTTTTTCTTTTTTTGTAAGGGTTAATTATTACTGTAAGTTTTTAATAGGAAAAGCGTATTTAGGGGGTTAATTACGGGCGAGTAGCTTAGCACGGTTGGAGCACCCGGCTGATAACCGGGAGGTCGCCAGTTCGAATCTGGCCTCGCCCACTTTTTTTATTCAAAGATTTCATCAAAAGCATAGTCATCCCACTCTTTTTCATTAAGTGCTACGTCCAGTTCAATTGGGGTAAGGATTGGTTTTTTATACGCCGTGTAATCATCTATAGCGATGCGAGGACAAGCAGTTGAAACAAACACATCTACAAATGGAAATCTATCGACATATGAAGGTGAAATGGTTTCAGCTGCAAGCATGATGCATGCTTTTCCTGCATTCACTATCTTTTGCTGTAACTTTAATGCATATCCGGATCGCATTTGTCCTGGTTTTAATCCAATGAGTACCGCTATTGTTTTTGCTTGTTTAGCAAATGTGATAGCACCATATCGTTGCCTGAGCACTTGTTGTTTTTTTTCTTGAATGGTTTTATCATCAAGAATTTGGTGCGTATAGGGATCAGCGATTACCACTGGTTTACTGGTAGCAAGAAGGAGTCCAAGTGGATGAAAAAATCCAGAACCAATGAAGAGAAAAGTATCAATTTCTTCTGCGATTGATAGTGCACTTGAAAAATTACAACCGAGTACTTGACCCGGTGAAAACAATCGATTTGATCCTTTTCCTGTAACTGGCTTAAATCCCTTTTTTTGAAGAAAGTTTGCTATTTCGTCTACGTGATGAAGATGTTGAGCTGTGGTGATGATACCAATACGTTTTCCTTTTAATGCTGAAAGACTTTGTTCAACAATGGGCAACAATGGAAGAGTTGATTGTGCGTTTAAAAACAAAGTTGGAATCGATCTTTTTTCAGTATGCATCGATGGAATTGGAAGATGACCTATTTGAATAAGTGCATCAACTTCCAATTGGGTTAACTTGTTTTCAGAAGGAATATCGCAAGCGCCATAATTTGGATTAGCATCGATTATCACAGTAATATCGTAACTGTCTTCTAACCAATTTTTTATGGTAAGTGAATAGTATTGTAATCCTTCAGGGAGTTGTATAAAAACTTTTTTAATTTTCTTTTGATTAATCAAATCATCGATTTTCTGAGTATCAATTGTGTAGGATCCAATTGTTTTGTTCATAAGATTTCCTGTTGACATCGTTCCAACAAGGAAATAAACATGTTCAAACGAGTTTCATAATCCTGGTTAGACGTGTCAATTATTACTGGTTTTTCTTCATCGGCAAACATTTCAAAGGATTTTTTTTGCATTTGATAAATTTCCCATCGTCCATCTGACACACTTTTTGATTTCATGCGTTCCTCTAACCATTCTTTTGCTTTTTGTTCAGGACACGTACAATAAAGTGGAATGAATGAAGCATCATATTTTAAAGCTAAATCTTTTGCCATCCTTCGATGTTTGCGTTTTTGAAATGTTGCATCAAGAATCACATTTTGTCCTTGTTTTAATTGTTTTTCAGCATAATCCATCACTTTTTCATAGGTTTGGTGTACTCGTTCAGGACTATACATACCAGTATTAGGATTATCAAGATGACGTTCGAATTTATCAACACCTGCAACTTCTTTACGAACAATATCTGTGTTAATCACTAGTGCATTATAATCAACTGCAATTTTTTTAGCGATTGTTGATTTACCTGTACCCGTAAGCCCACTCGTGATAAATACAAGTGGTTGTTTTTGTTTAACTTGAATATTCATTAGAGAAGCATAATATGAAGAAAGTGAGAAATAGGTTGAAATTTGTTTGAGTAAGCGATCTTTTTTCTGTTTTTCAATGTGTGGGTCATCAAGTTGAAAGCCTAAGACCTTCCCACGAACATATGCTCGATATGATTTGTACAAGTTTAATACGTCTAACAAAGAAGTATCCTTACTTTTCTTGATGTATTCACTAATGAGATAACTTGAAAGAAAGGGGTTGTTTTGAATATCTAAATCCATTGCAAAAAAACCAATGTCACTAGCAACATCAATATAGCGAAAACGTTTATTGAATTCGATGCAATCAAAAACACAAAGTGAATCGTTGAATAATACGATATTTCCTGAGTGAAGATCTCCATGACAACTTTTAATGAAACCATTGTTTTTACGATGATTTAACACATCTTTTTTTTCCTTGAAAAATAATTCATTTGCTTTTTTGATATGTTGAAATTGTTCTTTTGAAATAGTGACATCAATCTTATTTTCTGTTTGTTCGAAGTTTTCATCAATGTTTTGTTTCACTGATGATGGAGATCCATATTTTGCGATTTCATCAGTTGGGGGAGATGCGTCATAAAAAGAGACAAGAGAATCAATTAATTCATCAAGATGGTCTGTAGTAATCTTATCTTCTTTTAGTAAATTAGTCATAATGTTTCTTTGAGGGAACTGCTTCATTTTAACGGCATAGTCAACAACATCGCCATCTCCGTTGATTTCAAGACCGTTACCATTCTTTGTTTCGGTAAACGCGATGACCTCTTCGTATAACTCTGGGCATAACCGAGCGTTCAATCGTAATTCCTCATGGCAAAAATGTTTTCGTTTTTCTAACGTTGAGAAATCAAGGAAGCCGAAATCAACAGTTTTTTTAATTTTGTATGCAAATTCATCAGTAAGCACTACAAATGAGATATGAGTTTGTAATAACTGAAGATTCGTATCTTTTGAAAGATTGTAGGTTTCAGGATTTTGTAATTGTTCAACAAAGGTTTCTTGATCCATACACCAACGCGCAATTAGTATGTAATTAAAAACATTACCCTTTAGTTATTAGGGTAAAAAGAAGACAACAAAGAGAAGTTGTATGGTTAGCACGATGATGGAAGCTGGAATGTATAATGGATACATACGCGTCGTATCAGTTTTTAAATACTCGCTACTTAACACGTTACATAAGTGAATTGGTGAAATCAAATACCCCACAAAACCACTCATAAAAAGAATGCTAACTAATCCAACAGTGCATAAATCAACACAAGAAAATAAGGGTTCTAATAACACATATGATAATGTTATGCCGCTTAATAGATATCCAGTTAATAACCCAAGTAATAATGGAAAAACAATAACCACCACAAGTGGAGTAAATGGTAATTGTTCAAGTAACGAATAAATGGTAAGATTCACACCAGATACTTCAAAAATCTCTCTAAAAATCATAATTCCAGCGATAACAGCAACCAATTTCCAAGTCGCTGCTTGTTTAATATATTGTTTATAGTTCTTCCACGAAACCTTAGACATTTTGTATAACAGGATAATGCTAACAAATACACCAATACTAAACGCGGTGAACAAGGGAATCCCAACAGACTCAAGAACAGAAAAAGCCAGTGGAAGCAAAGGCGGCAATAAAAAGAGTAATCCTGAAAGATCCTTTTTGGTTTTCTTTTGAGAAGTATCCTTATTTTGTTCAATCTCATCTTTTGATTTCTTTTTAAATAATCTATCTGTTTTCCATGCAAGAATGATATATCCAACAATGATCATTGCAAAAAAAGAAATAGAATTGACCATGATTAGTAAATACATGTTTAACGCAGCAAGATCGGCCATAATCAAAATACTTGAAGAAATAGGATAAATAGGAAACCAAATATGACGAAACCAGACATTAAAAAAATTTTTATCAGATACGGATAAATCAAAGTTTTCTCCTTCCTCTTCAACAGCTGGAGCTGAAAATAATGCACCTCCAGGAACTGGCATCAACCCATAAATCGCAGGAATAATTGCTATAGTCCCTCCTTTATTGAAAAGTAATCGTAAGGAATTAATCAATTTGGCAATCGCACCAGTATCCTGCATTAATGAAGCAAGCATAAAAATAAGGGTCATTAACACCGCAAGTTCAATAGTATCCCAAATGAACACCGCGTTTTGTACATCGTAAATCGTTGCTTTTAAAAAAGCAAAAAAAACAGATTCAACTGAAACAGCAGCAAGAGAAAACAGACTCAATAAAAAACTTCCCAGCAAAAGTGATATACCAAAATTAACTCGCTTGCGAATTAACATGACCACCAATGCAAACGAAAGAATCATTCCAAGCAAAACGATCCATTGAGCCATGGTTATCATAAGGATACAACGAACTGGCAATATCAACTATTAGTTAAAACCTTCGCTTGTTCTCGGGCTTCTGTTAACACTTGTTGTTCATCAATAGATTGAATTTCATTATTCAACACAACGGGTTTTCCATGTACAATCGTCGTTCGAACATCACTTCCATTAGCAGCATACACTAAATGCGAAATTGGATCATGACACGGAGTTAACCGAGGACGGTTAAAATCAACAAGTACTACATCAGCAAGTTTACCTTCCTCTAACGAACCAAGAGTATCTTGTAATCCTAAAGCTTTGGCACCATGAATTGTAGCAAAATCAAGTACTGTTTGAGCAGGAACAACTTTAGGATCCCACCGATGCTGCTTATGAAGTAAAGCAGTAAACTTCATAGTTTCAAACATATCAAGCGTATTATTACTTGCAGCACCATCTGTTCCAAGACTCACACAAACGGATGCATCAATCATTTCAGGAACCGGAGCAAAACCACCAGTTGCAATCTTCATATTGCTCACCGGACAATGAGAAACGTTCACATTTGATCTTTGCATTTCTCTTATTTCATTTTTTGTAATCCAACCACAATGAGCTAGCACTACATCTTCAGCAAGCAATCCATATTCGGTTAATTGCTCAATTGGTCGTTTTCCATATTTTTCTTTTACATCATAGATCTCATCACGAGTCTCAGCACAATGAATCTGAATTGGTATATGATACTGGTCAGCAAGTTTTCGAACCTTTTGTAATGTTTCAGGACCACAGGTATACGTTCCATGCGGAGCAAGACCTGGAGTAATACGATCATCACGGTTCCATTCTTTGATGAATCGTTCTGCTTGCGGAAATAATTCTTCAGCAGGATACTGTGGCGTTCCATGATCAATGAATGCGAAACCAAGTACTGCCCGAAGCCCCAAGTCTTTAACGGTTTGGGCAATGATATCTTCGAAAAAATACATATCAAAAAATGTGGTAGTCCCCGATTTCATCATTTCAAGTAAACCTAATTGAGCACCCACTTTCACTGAGGAAGAGGATAATTTTGCTTCAACCGGCCAAATACGGGTTTGTAACCATTCAGATAGCACCATATCATCACCATACCCGCGCAACAAGGTCATCGGCAGATGTGTATGGGTATTAATCAAACCCGGTATTGCAACTTGCCCAGAAGCATCAATTTCAATATCAGCTTCCACGGACATCGGTTCTTTTGAAATCTCAGTAATACATTCATCTTCAATAAAAAGAGATCCTTTGAATACATCACGATGATTATTCTGCGTAATAATTGTTGCATTTTTAATAAGGATGCTCATAGGAGCCAATCATTGTTTTTCTTCAGATAAATCTATCGCTTTATTCCATCGTTGATCAAACTCTTCATGTAATGAATCAACGATTTCCTTTTCAACGGTCCAAAAGCCAAGTTCATCATGTTTAACTGGACCAGAAAGAATTAATGCGCGATCATCACCAAGAATGTAATTTCCTCGAATGCCATTGCTTCTTTTAGCAAACGATCCATTAAAATCTCGACCGGTCTTGAATTTATTGACTAAAACCTGACTTTGTTTCGGAATATCTATATCTCCTAAGTATTCTGCCATTATCTTTGGATTTTTAATCTCATGTAATGACCAATCAGTAGTCCGACGGGAGGAAGGCATTTGTTTCGTCGTTCTTTTCGTGCCAAATTCAATAGCGATAGCCACAACAACGACTCCTATCCCAAAACCAATGAACAATGAAAGAATATCCATCATGATCTCAACCCTCTAACATAGGATATCACAAAACCCACATATAATAGTTTGCTCATGAAGAAAAATTTAATGTAATCAATAATCTATTGAATTGAACTCCTCTTCTTATTTAGGAATGAAAAGATATAAATGAAATTAGGGTTTTCCAGTCCTCGATTTCTACGATGATTAAATAGGAGAATAACCCAATATGAAACAAATTTACCTAGATTATGCTGCATCAACACCAGTTGATTCCGATGTGGTAAAGGCAATGATACCTTATTTTTCTGAAACCTATGGCAACCCATCTTCCACACATAAGCATGGAAGAACTGCACGAGAGGCAGTAGAACATGCGCGCAAACAAGTTTCATCTTGTTTTAATGTTGACCCAAAAACCATTTTATTTACCTCCGGAGGAACTGAAGCAGATAATCTAGCATTAAAAGGAATACTCTTTCAACACTTGCCAAAGGATCTTGGCAAAGGACCACATATCATAACTAGTGAAATTGAACATCCCGCAGTCCTTCAAACATGTAAACAACTTGAAGCATACGGATATTCCATAGCATATCTTCCCGTTGACAACACTGGATTAGTCGATTTGGACCTTTTAGAAGAAACCATTGTGGAAGATACCAAATTAATCTCTATAATGTATGCAAATAACGAAATTGGAACCATTGAACCTGTTGAAAAAATAGGAAAAATCGCGCATAAACATAATGTATTATTTCATACTGATGCGGTACAAGCTGTCGGAAAAGTTCCTATTGATTTATCAAAACTTCCAATTGATTTACTTTCACTTTCCAGCCATAAAATCTATGGGCCAAAAGGAGTAGGTGCACTGTATCATACGAAAGAAATCACGTTTGATCCATTACTTCAAGGAGGAGGACACGAATGGGGAAAACGAAGTGGTACCTTAAACACTCCTGGAATTGTTGGTTTAGGAAAAGCCTGTGAATTATCAAAACAACGATTATCTAATGATATAAACCATTTACAAAAAATGAGGGACTATTTCATTGAAAAACTCAATGAAATTGAATCTTCAACGTTAAACGGTCATCCCACAAAACGGCTTGTTAACAATATCCATTTTCGGTTTGAAGGAATAGAAGGAAATGCATTGCATAGTATGCTAGATGAAAAAGGAATCAGTATTGCAACGGGTTCAGCGTGTTCATCAGAAAAGATACATGCATCACATGTGCTGCTTGCATTAGGTCTTAGCCCAGAAGAAGCAATTAGTTCAATTCGATTTACTATCGGACGAAATACCAAAAAAGAGGAAATTGATTATGTTCTTCCCATTGTGAAAGAAAGTATTAATCATTTACGATCCATCTCACCATTATGGGAACAAAATGAATAGGTGAACTGTAGAAATGAATCAAGAATACACTTCAATTGTTAAAGATCATTTCTTTCATCCAAGAAACGTTGGTCGAATTTCAACTCCGTCAGGATCAGGTACCGTTGGAAATCCCTCATGCGGCGATGTAATGACCATTGATATCATGGTAGAAAATGATATGATCACAGAAGCAAAATTTCAAACGTATGGGTGTGCTGCAGCAATAGCTAGTGGAAGTATGACCACCGAAATGATTAAAGGAAAAACGATTACTGAATGCAAGAAACTTACCATGGATGACATCATACAAAAACTTGGTGGATTACCAGAAGAAAAAACGCATTGTTCAAATCTAGCTACAGATGCATTACACAAAGCAATAGATGATTACCAAAATAATGATTAAAAAAATTGGGGTAATATTAATGAATGGAATTATCGTCATTGATGGATGGAAAGCAAAAATACGATTTAGCGCAGCTCATGTCATCCCAGAATACGAAAAATGTGGTCGATTACATGGACATAGCTATGCTATCCATGCTCGATTACACGGTTCTCAAGATGAAAAAGGAATCATCATTGATTTCTCAATTGCAAAAAAAATATTACGCACTATTGCAAATGATTTAGATCATAAAGTATTAATTCCAAATGAAAGCACGGTTGTAACCACTAAACAATCCAATCAATCAATCGAATTGCAATCCTTAGGGAAAACCTATGTGTTTCCAGCATCCGATTGTGTGCTTCTTCCAATTTCTTCAAGTTCAGCTGAACATCTTGCTGAATATGTGTTGAAACGTTTTCTTTCTGAACTTGGATCTGACCATAACTTAAACCAGGTTGAAATCGGGGTTGATGAAGGCTATGGTCAAGGCGCATGGATTAGTAAAAAAATGTAGGAATAAAAAGAATTTATTTGATATGTATGAAAAAAGCAATTGTTTTATTATCAGGCGGGCTTGATTCTTCAGTAACCGCACATATTGCAAAAAATAAGGATTATGAGTTATCTGCATTATCCTTTTTATATGGTCAACAGCATGATAAAGAAATAGAATCAGCAAAAAACATCGCTCGGTCATTATCGATTGCTGATCATGTTTTTTTTGAGTTGGATTTAGCCCAATTTGGTGGATCATCTCTTTTAAAAAATAGTAACAAAACCATTTCTACTCCAACAGATGTTTCGTCTATTGGTAATCAAATCCCAGAAACTTATGTTCCTGGTAGAAACACTATTTTTTTATCAATTGCACTTGCATTAGCTGAAACTCGAGATGCAGAAGCAATTTTTACGGGGGTTACTGCAATGGATTATTCAGGATACCCCGACTGCAGACCTGAATACATTAAAGCATTTCAACGATTAGCAGATTTTGCAACAAAAAAAACGGTTTCAGGAAACAGTATTCAAATCGAAACACCACTTATTCATTTAAATAAATCTGAAATCATTACCAAAGGAAATCAATTACACGTTCCTTTTGAATCAACATGGTCTTGCTATAATGGACGAAAAAAAGCCTGTGGTCAATGTGAATCCTGCCAACTTAGACTTCAAGGATTTCAACAAGCTCACCTTAAAGACCCCTTAGAATATGAACAAGTTCCTGACTGGTATCATCCATGAATCCTATTTTTTAGAATGATGCTCAACATCCTTAACTGGAAATGATCGTTGTTCTTTTCGTCGATACCATTCATACACATCCATAGAGACAGGAATGGAAATCAACACCGTAATTAACAACACTAAACAGATCATGCTATCTTGAGGGACATTATACACGGTTGGTTGAACCCATCTATTCCAAAAAGCACCATTGATAATATCATTAAACAATAAATTCACAGTTCCCACCCAAGGTAGTTCACCACGAGCTTTTCCGGTAACCCAAGAAAGTTTAATGGGTTCAGAACAAATTCCTCCAGCTTGATCACTACGATCATTAGTGATAGGATTATCTCCTTTTGTAATATATCCTGAATGACTTGGTTTATATTTTGATAATCCTAACTCCGGAATAGTAATTGCTTGAACATTATACAAATCATATGCTTCAACAGTAAAAGATCCATCCTCATTTGCTTCAACCCAACACATGCATCGATGAATGATCTGATCCTCATCAGTTCTACCATATTTCCGATAGATGATAACATCACCATAATCTCCATACGAATAGAATCCATCTGATTCCTCTGCTTCACTTTTGGTAATAATATCATCATAACTATCTACATTTACTAACAGTACCATATCCCCAGCATCAATAGTACCAATCCGACCAAAGGGTTCATCAAGATGCATCATGCTCCCACTTTCAATAGCAACCATGGGAGCACCAAACCATTGACCAGTATAACCCCACAACGCGGTTAAGATAACTAATACAACGGCTACGGCAACAACGATATCTCGAAGAAAAGAAATGGTTTCATCTTCACTTTTTAAGAATGCAGTGAATTTATCCTGAGCTGTTTTTGCGTTCATCATGAATCACAATTCATTTTTTATTTTTCTTTGATTGCTTATCGACAACAAACTTTGCTGTAGACCCGCAGATAGGACAAATTTTTTCATCAGAAGAAAGAACTCGTCCGCATCCTCGACATCTGCGAATCCATTTAAACGTTTTTGTAATCCCTTTTTGAGACAATGATTGAAATTGAATGTTGAGAACTGAAGCAATGTTTTGTATGCTGTAATCATCCGTGAGAATAATTATTTTTTCTTTTTTATTTGATTTTGCATCAACTGCTAATGCAAGTACTGCTTGATCTGCTTTTGACAACCGCTGGGTTTCACCCATCGTAGAAATAATTTCAGTAACTTGTTGTTTTGCTTCTTTTGAAGGGCGATGAAGATTTAATCCTTTTTCCAATAAATATTGAAACATCCGCCATGATGATCCGCCGGATGAAAACTCATCAGCGATTTCTTCCACCGTCCAACAAGGTTGTTGATCAACTGGGAGTGGTTTTCCACTTAAAATTGCAGAGGTATCAATGATGAAAATAGTTGGAGGGTCTTTCTTCTTTTTTTCCATAAAATGGCACCACTATGTTAAACAGAAAAAGAAATCATCTTTTTACATGGTTTCTGGATGATCTTTGAATTCATCAATTGAAACTTTTTTTTGATCACCAGTTTTCATATTTCTTAAGGTAAGAACATTCTCTTTTAATTCGTCTGGACCAATAAGAATAGCGATTGAAGCGTTTTTTGAATTAGCATATTTTAAGGCTTTTCCAATTCCTCTTCTAAGCAAATCAATATCACACGTGTAATTATGCTGACGACGAAGAATACTAGTGATTTCAAGAGCAAATGGTATCATTTCATCAGTGATTGGAACAATATAATAATCTAAGGATTGGTTTGGGAACGGAATCTGTTCTTCTTCCATGGCAAGTAAGGTGCGATCAAAACCCAGCGCAAAACCTGAAGTGGGCATTTCCCTTCCACCAAATAAACCAATGAGATTATATTCGCCTCCTCCACAGATTTGTTTCTCAGCTCCAAGTGCTGGTGCTTTTACTTCAAAAACCGTTCCCGTATAATAATCAAGGCCACGAACAATACCCATATTCAATTGAACAGTTTGAATGGAAAAATGTTTTTTTAACAATTCGATGATACGTAATAATCGATGAATCTCATCAACGCCTTCGCCGTTATCCGGAAGTAACTGAAACAAAGTATCACTGTTTTTTTCACGAAGCAAGGTCATAAAGTTAACAATTTTAGAACTATCCAACTCCCACTGGTATAACATATCTTCGACGTCATCAAATTCTTCTTTGTCGATACTGGGCAGTAATAATTCCTGTTGATCCTTATCTAATGATAATTCATCAAAAACCATGGAAAGTAATTGTAAATCACCAATTTCTAATTCAATTTGAGTTAATCCAATCGAATGAAGAATATCCATGGATAATGAGATTAATTCAGCGATTGCTTCTGGTTTATCCGTTCCAATGAGTTCGCAACCCGCTTGTAAAAACTCTCGATATCGTCCTTTCTGAGGACGATCATAACGGTAACAATTACCAAAATAGAATAATTTTAATGGTTTAGGCCTCATTTGAAGTTGATCGACATACATACGCATAACTGGAGCAGTTAACTCAGGCCGCAGGGCAAGATGACGATCTCCTTTATCTTTAAACTCATAAATTTCATCAAGAACAGATTCACCAGATTTTGCAGTGAATAACTCTAATTGTTCAAAAGTAGGAGTTTGAATCTCTTGATAGCCATAGGATTCAAACACACGTCGAAATAATGATTCTACGTAACGGCGTTTATGCATTTCTTCTGGAGGAAAATCCCTTGTTCCACGAGGTATTTCAAACACAACCACCATAAACTAAGATGTGTCTAATTACTGTTTCTATCTAATCAATACTAAACCATTCATCATCCTTACTTTCGGATGGGAGTAAAGAAAAAGTATTTAATCTAGTTGTTCGTATTAATTTGTGGCAACAAAAAAATATAAGGATCTGGAGACAAATATATGACGGAACAAAAGAAAATCGTAATTTCTATTTCCAAAGATTCACTAAAACTTATGAAAAAACTTGGATTATCAGCTGAAGACATCTTTTCAAAAGGACTTCATGAGATGCTTCGAAAAAAATATCAACAATTTAGTCTAATGGATGACGATGATGATGAGGAAGAAGATGAACTCTTAGTCGCTGATCTTTCAGAACTCACCGATTCGTTATCAAAAATTGATAAAATAATGATTAACGAAAACGATGTTTCCAATAACTAACATCCTTCTTTTTCATTATAGCATTCAAAACTTGGTTTAACAAAATTTTTTTTTATTTTTTGGGTGAAAAATATTTCGTCGATGGATAAGAAAAAAGCCATGAAATGGACCTCCTAAAGACACATACACATAGATTTCATTTTTTTATAAAATATTTTTTGCCTTTGTTACCAAAGATTGGATGCCTCTTTATTCCATCATAGTTCATCCCAATTCTTTTTGCCACCGCTTCACTATTAGGATTATCAGGATGCATATAGGCTCTTATCTCATTGATTTCAAGGTGATCAAAACAATACTCAATTAACGATTTCATGGCTTCTGTTGCATACCCATGATTAGTATAATTTTTTAAAAGAGAATAATAACATTCATAGACGTTGTTTAAATCTTGAATTTTAGAAAGACCACAGGAACCGATATACGTATCATTTTTTAAAACGATTGAATATGAGTGTATCGGATCATCAGAATTATATGAATTGATAACAAAATTAAATAATTCAGTGGCTCCTGTTATTGTTTTTTGTTGATCAGTAAACATAAGGAAGCGAGTTGAATCCTTATCTAGCATAAAATCTAAAAACGAGTTCAAATCCTTTAGTTTCATTGGTCTAATGATAAGGCGTGGTGTTTCAATTCTCTTAAATATTTTCATTTGAATCATAAAAAATCAAAATATTAATTTAAAATTTATCAAAAAAATATATGATTTCATGCTATTGTTCTAAGGTGGCATGACGTTTCCGCATGGTTTCCTCAGTTTCATGTTTACTTTTCAGTAAATCAGCAACAATACCATCTAAAAGAATCCATACACTTGCTTCAAATAAGGTACCAAGTGGTGCAAATTCTTTTCGGGCTTCCTCATTACAATTCGCTGAAATAAACAAGGTAACCGTTGCAAACTTATCAATATCAGAATCCTTTTTTCCAGTTATTGAAACAACGTTTGCACCAAGATCATCAGCAATTTCAGCGGTCATCACGGCAGGAATGGTTTCTCCGGATCCTGAAACAATCACTACTAAATCACCTTTTTGAACAGGAACAGTGATGGTTTCACCAATCACAAACGCTTGAAAACCAAGATGAACTAACCGAATAGCAAACGCTTTAGCAACCAGTCCAGATCTTCCAGCACCATAGACAAAAATATGATTTGCTTGAAAAAACAGTTCTTTGATCTTAGTTATATCTTCATTTGAAACCTGTTTTAAAATAGCATGAATCTTTTCTTGGATATAATCGATTGATTGAGAAAAAACGGGTGAATCGTTCATCTGATCTCCGATAAATCCCGATAATCAGCTTCTTCACCATCAGTTCGCTTCATTATCGCCTTTTCAACTTGTAACCGAAGATACACGGCATCATGTTCAAGTAAAGGTGATTCAGAAACCAACGTAACATTATAATCATGATCAAGGATGGTATCAATCAATGGCCCAATAGGCATATCTCCTTTTTTCACCGGAAGATGATACTGTTCATTACCATTTTCGTATAACACACCCGTCACATGGATAAGATAATGATCAAGGTCCAGCACACTAAGTTTATCAAATACTTCTTCGAAATCCTCTTGTTTCTTCAAACATCCATCTCCCCTAGCGTGAATATGACCAATATCAATCACTGGGAGAACTCCAGGGACTTGTTCACAAACCTTAATGATTTCATCTAAGCTTCCAAATACCTTCTGTTTTCCCATAGTCTCTAATCCAAGACGGACATTCAATGATTCCTCAAGCATTAAATCTTGAAGAGCCTTAGTGTTTTTCACTATTAATTTTAAAGTCTCAAGTGGACTTTTTTCTCCATAATAGCCTGGATGAATCACCACGGTTTTTGCACCCATTTTATTTGCAAGAATGGCTGAACTCATCGCTTTTTCAATGCTTAACTTGACTTCATCATCTCCCGCTAGATTAATATAATACGGTGCATGAACATGCAATTCAACATCGTTTTCTTGTGCATATTCTTTCATGAAGACTGCTTCTTCATCATCCATGACATATAAACCTCGAACGAATTGAACTTCCATGGCATTTAAATCAAGGATTTCTTTGGTATACACCAATCCATCTTTATTTGTTCGACCTTTGCAGGAAAGTGGGATACCTGCTTGACCAATTCTAATCATACATTAATTCCTCTCACACCATCTATTATTATCACTAACACTATAAAGAATGTTCGGAAAAGAACACAATGAATATGAGAATTCTAAACGTGAGATTATGCCAACTCCTCTAAACGACTCATAATATTCCAAATAAGGGTTCTACCATGAAGCGGAATATTGGGATCATTAGCGAGTTCGTCTAATCTGGATGTAGCCGTAGCAACGCGGACATCTAACGGATCAGCATCTGAAAGAAGTAAGGTTTTCACCTGTTCTGCACCACGTCGAATATTTCGAGGGACAGACGTATCTTCATTAAGCATATCTAATCCATCACATACTTGTTCTATTATTTCATCAGTCATGGATAATCACCCGGAGATTAATGCTGCCAGTGTAACACACCACTGGATAAAAACGTTTGGGAGTGATCAACTATCATTTTCATAAAGAAAAATAATATTATATTGTTAATTCATATAAAAATTAGTAATTGTATGAAAACGTAACACATCAATGATTAATCTCTTTTAAGAATCAATAGTTCACCATCTATTAACATTGCACCAATTAAAACTAGTAATGATATAAGCAGATAATCCAAAAATACAATTATAAAAAAAAGATTCTTCTCCGTTTTTAGGTTCAAGTAATTTCTTCGAGGAATTGTTGTTTGGTTATCAATTCTACCGATGATTTGATTTTTATCAGATTATGACTTAGAATTTGTTATTGATCTGACTGTAATTATCTTCAATAATCTAAATTTTTTAGGACACAAATAGACCAATTATCCATTTTATATCCCATCTGGAGAAATCGGCAGATTTCTCAACCTAAAAATGGAGAAGAGCCAAAAAAAATAGATTCCAAACAGAAAAAAGGTATGCCAAAGAAAAAAGAAACAAATGAAACCTGTTTTTTTGAAAATAAAATTACTATATCACTTCTTATGTTTATCTCTTAATCTACTTTATACTCTTTATTGAGGATTTCATAAATCGATTGAGCGGTTTGTTTACCAATACCTGCTACTTCTTGAAGGTCTTTTTCAGACGCATTCACAATAGCACGAATAGAACCAAAATGAGAAAGTAATCGTTTTGCCATCACACTTGAAATATTTGGTAATCCTTCCACGATGAATCGTTGTCGTTCAGAATCAGAAAATGAAGGTTTACCCCCACGTAACGCTACTGATTTTTTTTCTTGACGCTGCTCTCTTTTAGCCATTACAAATAACAAATCAGCGGTTTCATGCGCATCTACCGTGGAAAGCACAGGAATACCAAAATCAACCACAATAGAAATCAAACTTCCATAAATCGCACGATGATTAATATTTCTTTTAGTAAACAATCCTTTTCCTTCTAAAATCAAAACAGGTCGTGCATACGCATCTCGTAATCGTTGCAATTGAGCAAATAAATGACCGCTTAATAATGAATTCAAGAAATCATCAACGAATTTACGTTCAACACCAATTCGAGAGGAAACCACATAATCTCCAACATCAAGTTGCTTAGAAACTAGATTAATTGATTGATCATTTAATCGTCTTGCAACCGTAGACCGATATTCCCGGTGATCGACCACAACCGTGATTTGCTTGTTTTTTTGTTTGGCTTGATACTCATCCAATTTCTTTTGATTTCCTTTAGATCTCTGATCATCTTCACTTTGTTTTTGATCTAATGCAGCATAAAAATCCTTAGACTCAGCAAGTGATTGTTGTAACTGAGATCGAAGTAATGCTAGATCTGATCTCATATTCTTCTCACGACGTTTCGCAGCCCAATAATATCCTTCATCAACTGTTCCTTTTGTCAATAGAATAATCAGTTTTCCAGCCATTTTCCGAGCTGTTCGACCACGCCGTTGAATATTTCTTATTTCTGAAGGAATCGGTTCATAAAACACCACAAGATCCGTAGAAGGAATATCTAGTCCCTCCTCAGCTACACTAGTGGCTATTAATACATTATATGATCCATTTCTAAAATCTGATACGATTTTTTCTTGTTGCTTTTGTGTAAGTCCTTTATCATCTTGTTTTCCCGCTTGACCAATAAAACGGGCAGGCCTCACATCAGTAAGAACATGCAAATATTCAAAAACCATTTTACTTGTATCTCGATACTGAGTGAACACAATAATACGAGCATTAGGATTTTTCTGTAGTTGATGCTGTGTTATTTTTGCGACTTCCTTTAATTTTGGATGTTCGATTTGTAATGAGTTAATATAAGCTGCAGCATCTAAAAACTTGTCATCTTTCATCAGGTTTCGTGAAGAGCGAGTTGCATTTTTTTGCTTGGATTCTTTACTAAGCCTCCGAATAAATTGCTGTGTAGCCTTTACTCCTTGGGTTTGTAATAATTCCATGATGTAATACAATTTCATCGCTTCACTTTGCGTAGCTGCTGCTGTAAATAACGTTTTAGGTGGATTGATTCGCTGTTTGATTTCTGCTTGAATCATTTTTTGCGCATTCAACAATTTCGTTTTTGTAATCGTAGACACAGATGCGGATTCTATCGCGCCAACATTACGTAATATCTGCAACCGTGGAGACAATACTTTTCGTAATAATTGAATAGCATAGGAAAACTCTGGAGGCGGAATTACCTTTTTCCAAGAGATATCTAATTCATGAACATATGGTGCAACGTCATCATCATATTTATTTCTGATTTCAACATGCGTTAAATTAAGATTTTTACAAACCTCTAAGATTTTTTCTCGATCATTTCCAGGAGATGCAGTCATTCCAATACTATGGGGTTGGTCACAATCTTTTTCATATCTTTCATGTATGTAAACATACGCATATTTACCAGTAGCATGATGAGATTCATCATAAATAATTAAAGAAACATTTTTTAATGAGATTCGTTGATTTAACAAATCATTTTCAACGACTTGCGGTGTGGAAACAATAATTTGTTTTTCATCCCATAACTTAACTCGATCTGCTGGTTTTACTTCACCAGTAAACACCGTAATTTGATCTTCATTTATTTTTAAATACGTTGAAAGAAACTCTGTGTGTTGTGTAACTAATGGTTTTGTTGGTGCTAAAAATAAAATCTTTTGTTTAGGATTCTTTTTTATTTTACCAGCTATTACTAATAAGGCAATCACTGTTTTTCCAAGTCCAGTTGGGAGAACAATCAACGTGTTCTTTCTTGCAGCTGAAGCTGCAATATTTACTTGGAATTCTCGAAATTCTATAGCATTTTCTTTAATAAATGGATGAGAGATAAACACAACAGTGGAAATGAAAACATGTTTTTAGTAAGTTTTGTTGACTGCACATTCAATCATCAGGTCATAATAAAACACAATCATTATAACCAAGAAAATTAATAGATAGGATTGGTGTATTGGTTAAAATGATGCTATTTGGATTTAACTTACCCTTATGGGCTGTTTTTATTGGTGGCATTATCGTAGTGTATATCGCCTGGAAGATCTTAAAATTCGCTGTGAAAATATTATTTATTCTCATCGCCTTCTTTGGTATTCTTTTTGGTGTTGATCTTTTGAATTCATTAGGTGTATTTGAGTGGATTCAGAATTTATTCTCCTCGTTTTTGTAGATTAAAAAAGAATGTAAAAAAAGAAGGATGAAATTGAGTTGGTCGAAAGAATTGTCGTTTTAGTAGTTTAAGATTTAGTTATCTCGTCGATTAAACGCGATAAAATAGATTTCTTTGTCAACCAATTCAAGTTTTCCGAATTTTCCTAGGTTTTCATCTGTTTTTAAAAGCATAACTTTTATGCCTCTCCCCACACGTTTTACTCCCCAAACAATGAATCGTTATTTAATGATTTTCATTTATTCGAATAAATTCGTAATCCACATTCACATCAATAGAATACATAATAATACTTTTATTTTATCATCACATTAAAATAGTTTGCAGTAGATATCTAATACTAGAGTTATGACCGATAGAGAAAATTTTCCTTCATTTATTCCACCAAATCGAGAAATTCCAGAACTCACCCTTAAAGCAATACTCGTAGGGTTGGTTCTTGCAATAATTCTAGGCGCAGCAAATGCGTATCTTGGACTCTATGCAGGTATGACTGTTTCAGCAATAATTCCCGGAGCAGTTATGGCTCTTGCATTACTCAAACCATTCAAAGGCACTATTTTAGAAGTAAACTTAGCAACCATGGGTGCAGCTGCTGGTGAATGTATCGCAGCAGGTGTGATTTTTACCATTCCTGCACTCGTTCTCCTTGGAGCATGGACTGAAATCCAACTCTTAGAAACAAGCATTATCTCACTTCTTGGTGGACTTCTTGGTGTGTTATGGATGGTTCCATTACGACGAGCTCTAGTTGTGAAAACTAAACTTCCATTTCCCGAAGGAGTAGCGGTTGCAGCAGTGCTAACTACTACGGTTGGTGGTGAAACAGCTGAACATGGTAAACAGAACGTAAGTGGCATTTGGTTATTAGTTGGAGGATTTATTGCAGCATTATACAAATTCGGAGAGTTATCCCTTAACATTTTTAGAGGAACCATTGAACATATCATGTCAATTGGAAGATTCAGTATAGGACAAGAAACAAATGATGCCTGGCTTTATGGTGGGGTTACCACATCACCAGCGTTACTTGGCGTAGGATGGATCATCGGGCCGAAAATCGCTTCATACGTTCTAGTTGGAGGACTCATTGGTTGGGTAATCATAGCTCCACTCATAGCTTTAGCTACTGGATTACCAACTCCAATAACTGCTGAAACCATATCAAATGCATTATCCGTGGGTCAAGGAGATTTATCCATTGGCATTAACATTTGGGGATTTTTTGAAATATGGGGATCTCAAATTCGTTACATTGGTGTTGGTGCAATGCTAGTCGGAGGATTATGGGCGATTTGGACCATACGAAACAATCTTGTAGATAGTGTAAAAGAAGCGATCATGGGATTAAAAGGTGGTCAAGCAACCTCAAAGAAACGAACTGAACAAGATCTCAAATATAAACTGGTTTTCACTTTTATCATTCTGTTAACTATTCCAATTTTTCTCCTTTACGTCTGGCTTTCAAACATAATTGGTATTTCACTTCTCATGGCAGTTATCACTATCGGGTTTGCATTTCTTGCTAGTGCCCTAGCTGGATATCTCACCGGACTTGTTGGTTCATCGAACTGTCCAATATCCGGGGTGACCGTTGCCGTTCTTCTTATTGTCAGTGTTATTATGCTTCTTCTAGGTGTAACTGGACCAGAAGGGATGGCTGTCGTTGTTTTTATTTCAGCTGTTATTTGTATCGGTGGATCAATCTCTGGAGATCTGCTGCAATCAATGGCTTGTGGACAAATGCTTGGAGCCACACCAAAAAAACTACAAATCATGATGACCCTTGGTGTGATGGCAATCAGCGGAACGATTGGAATCGTTATCAGCGTGCTTCATGAAGCATTCACCATTGGAAGCAGACAACTCCCCGCCCCGCAAGCATTCCTGATGAAAGGAATCGTGCAAGGAGTACTTGGTGGAGAAATGTTATGGCCTTATGTCATCGCAGGCATGGTACTTGCTCTCGTTCTCATCTTGATTGATCTTCCCGTATTACCGGTTGCTATTGGTATTTATTTACCGTTCACTTTATCCGTTCCCATCTTTGCTGGAGGGGTGATTCGTCATTATACTGATAAATTCTTAAAGAAACGATTTGGAACTGAATCTGAAGGGGAGATAAGTGATTGGGAGCTAGCCATTAAACAAAAAAATGTTACTCCTCAAGAAAAAACAGTGCGAACAGGACTATTATTCACCGCTGGACTAGTCGCTGGAGAAGCACTCATGGGAGTAATCATCGCTGTTCTAGTTGTCCTAGGCATTAATCTTACTGTTTTCACATACGCTCCATGGTGGCCAGGTCTTCTCATTTGGATCTTTATTGCATTACTTCTTGCTTATATCCCATTACGTGAAATCATTAATAATAAGTCAACTGCATAATATAACAAAATTCTAAATACTCTTCTTTCATTTTTTTTTGATGAATGAATATGTTTCATAAACATCTATCCACCGTGAAATACAATACTGCTGTTGATGATACCCTACTTTCAGAAATCATTCATCCCATTCATAGAAAAAATGATCCGCAAGTCCCCTATAGTATATCACATGCTCAATTAGATCCGGGAAAACAATCCTTGCTTCACAAACTATCAGATTCAACAGAAACCTATATTATCGCCGCTGGAACTGGA
>Ga0102934_1000366_pt1 | contig 29508 bp, 31 predicted proteins | sample SalPonR2_A_D1_MG_FD_78175 | JGI IMG/M metagenome (GOLD analysis project Ga0102934, IMG submission 78175) | Salt pond soil microbial communities from South San Francisco under conditions of wetland restoration - Salt Pond MetaG R2_A_D1_MG | ecosystem: Environmental > Aquatic > Marine > Intertidal... | reverse complement strand
TCCCGTCCCCCAAGATCTGGACCTCAATGTGTCGGGGCTGGTCCACGTAGTGCTCAATGAACACCTCCCCGTTTCCGAAAGCGCTCAAGGCTTCGGAGGAGGCGCGTTTGAAATTTTCCTCGAGCTCCTCCGCGGACCGGACCACGCGCATGCCCCGCCCTCCGCCACCATGGGCTGCCTTGATGATGACCGGGTAGCCTACGTCCATCCCCTCAATGAAGGAGCGAGCCTCCTCGTACGTCGAGACCGGCCCGTCCGTCCCGGGCACCACAGGAACACCTGCTTTGATGGCCAGCTCGCGCGCCTTTGTCTTGTCGCCGAATGTGATGAGTTGCTCGACGGTAGGGCCCACAAAGACGATCCCATTCTCGGCGCAAGCTCGGGCGAAATTCGGGTTTTCCGAGAGCAGGCCATACCCCGGGTGGATGGCATCGACGCCGTTGCGTTTGGCAGTCTGGATGATGGAATTGATGTCTAAGTAGGCGCCCACGGGGGACTTGTCAGCGCCGACCAGAAAGGCCTGGTCGGCTTTGTAGCGGTGCTGGGTGAAGCGATCCTCCTTGGAAAAGATTCCGACCGAGGCCATTCCCAACTCAGTGGTGGCTCGCATTATGCGGGTCGCGATCTCCCCTCGGTTGGCCGCCATGAGTTTTTTAAAAGGAGGGTCTTCGGATGTAGGGGCAGGAGAGGACAGCGAGCGCTGTGGATGTCGCACCCGGGGGAGACGGGTTGAAAGGACTCCGAGGGGATGAGGGCTTGGAGGACCCCCTCGAGTGAACGACGAGAGGGATGCATGGTGCCAGACTCGTGGGTTGCATCGGGGCGGTGTGAAAGGAAGGCGACCATTGCCGAAACCTCGAAGGCTTCGAGTCAGGAGACGGGCCTGCGGTGCAACGGGCATTGGGCGATCAGGTTAGGGTGAAGCAAGTTGGCTGACATTTTTCGCGCAAGGTCAAAGCAAAGGTGCAAGAGCAGTCAAATATGCATGAAAATATCAAGAGGTGCCCAAAGATTGACTGGGGCATTCCAAAGCGGCTTAAAGTGGCATGTCCTTCTTCACCTCCATCTTGAAGCCAGTATGGCCCCTCCAGCCCAACCCCTCTTGAGGTCCAAAGCAGTTTCCATTCCAATTTCTTGACACTATCGCAAAAGAAGTGGCTTGTGGGGCTATTAAACTTTGTGTAACGCACCTGAAGCGCCATTTTTGTAAGCGGCTGAATCGAGCGAAGATAAAACCACCGCGACAGCAGCGGGGAAGTCGCGCTCGCAGGAAGACAAGCGTTGGGGGGTTAACCAGGCTGCTTTCCAACACTAACACCTGTGCTGCGTGGTGAACCATGACGGCGCGACAAATAGGAAAATATGGAAGGCGAGAGACACTTGGGTGCAAAGAATGCAGCCGTCGCGACAGTTCCCGTGGGTTGTGTGCAATATAAACTAGAAGAAAAGGTGGCATATCTTGCAACTGATAAGTCTCAGCGACCCGCTCGCTCTAGCCCCCGGGCCGCTCAGAACAGGCACACCTGCACATTTCACACCCGAAGCATCCCCTACATCCAGAACAAGCACACAGTCATGGCAGACGGGATGTTTCTTAGAGAGATACGAAGCGGTCCACGTCGCATCAGGCATTGGGAAGACAAGGAAAAGGAGGCCTGGCTGCCTCCAGAGTCTTTCCCAGCACCGGAAGGGGAAATGGGGGCGAGGGACATGGAAGAAAATTGGCGGGGCATGGAAGAACAGAAGGATGAAGAAATCAAAAAGGAGCCCAAGATAAGAGAAAAAAAGTGCGACGAGGACCTTGCGGCGCTGGTTATGGGATACGCGAAGCATGTGGAGACAGGGGCGTGGGAGCAAGCACGGGCGTGCTTGGAACAAGCGACTGCTGAACCTCCCGCGCCACACCCGTCCTCAGTGGACGCTCCAAAAAGCGCGCGACGGGGTGTTGTGTACGCGCTTCAAGAGATGGGGGAAACATTGCTGTCTTCATTGCGCAAGCGATTGGGTTGGCGTCTGTGCATCGACAAGAAAGCCCGTCTCGCCATAGTGGGCCATGGGGGAACAAGCGCAGCACCGGACCTACTAGAAAGACAAATTTTGTCGCCCTTGAGAGAGGCAGCGTACACCGTGGTAACGAGTGGGGAGAGTGTGTCTTCTTTAGAACTGGAAGGTGACGGGGGGGCTTTATTGTTGGCCTTGGGGATGGAAGTGGAGGACCGAATGGCCGTCTTCCATGGCCATGACCCCACCCCCCGTCAAAACCATTTCAAACACTTCGACAACGCAGGCCCAGGCTCTCAGCCGGAAGAGACAAGGGTTTGGGAAGACCGTTGTCGCGCCGCCCTCATGCTTGTGGCCAGGACCCCAGGCCTTCTTTCCCTCCATTGCTGCGCGCTCTCTCTCCAGCGCTTGGCCGTCTCCTCCCCCTCCTCCTTGGACTGTGTACTGGCAGCGCTTTCTCTGCTCGAGCCTAGCTGGGAAGTTGATGCAACATTAATCGAGCTGACTGCCAGGCCGTCATTGGGCTGTGGATTACAAGGATGGAGGATGACGCCCGAGCTTCTCCCCCCCTCCGGTGGATGCACCAAATGGATCAAGCCCCTCACAGGCACGGACAACGACCCGCTCGCGCAGCTCGCCCGCGACATGTGGGCCCAATTTCATCGGGCCTGCCGCGTTCAAGTGCAGAGTATCCCCGATCCTCAAGGAGCTCAGGAAGAGAAGGGTAGCAGGCGCCTCCGGATGGCGGGAGCTGCCGAGGTGCCTCTGTCTCCCCCTATTCCGAAGACCCTTACGGCTTCCCCACTCCGCCCTGCACCCTTGCTGGCTCAACTCCTTGAACGCATGCGTACGGCCTGGTCGAAGGCTCGGGCGACGCACGAGCAGAAAGCCGCGGGCCTTCGGCTGGGGCGCGCCGGCCTCGCCTTGGTGCGATCGGGCTTAGGGGCTGATGAAGTGAACGCCGACGTCCTCGGGCATTTGCTTCCGCTTTGCTTTGCCCTCATGGAGGAATATGAACAGGAGGAGCTCCAGGTGCTCGGCTACGTGACTTGGTGTTTTGCGGCGCACAAAAGCAGGGGGCCGGCGCTTTCAAGCTTCCTGCCAATCCAGGTCCAAGTGTTCCGACGGGGACTCAAGGTCTTAGTCAAGCGATGCGTCGTCCTGCGCCTCCTCCTCTTTTGCACGACTGAATTGCTGCGTCTGAATCTACCGTCTGCGACGCGTGGGGAGAGACGTGACCCTACCCGGGACCAGAGGGACGCGGATGGTGACTTCCGAGATGCCATCCTTCAAGACCTTCTTGCGGCGTTGACCCGTGCGTCGCCCAGCAAGGATCCTCGCATAACTTTTGCCTTGCTTGAAGGACTGCACCGTTTGGTGCCTTTGTACAGTCAAGATTATCATTTAGTCCGTTACCTGCGCGCCTTGACCCAGGCCTTGATGTTTGTCCCCCTGGAAGAAGGCGATGCCGCCGTCCGCGTTGCGGCTTTACGCACAATCCTTCTTGTCCTCGCGCAATGCCATGTTATGATTCATCAGCATGCGTTTGAAACGTTGGCACAAGTATTGCGTTTGTATCTCCTTCTTGTGCGCCGAGGGGAAAAGCAGACGGAGGCCGACCACATCGTGTCATCCTTGTGCAGAGATGTGGCTAATGTCATCAGAGAAAAGTGCCCAAGGCACACCTTGGTAAATTTAGAATCATTCATCAAAACTTTGAGGGAAGAAGGAGGCTATGACACGGAGCTAGACAGTATTTGGCCTCAAAATGAAATAGAAATGGGAACGTAAAATAGACAGGAAATCAAGGGAAGGTTTCTCCTCTTGATTAGGTGGCGACGGCGAGCATAGCCATGTCGGCTGCGTCTGCTTAGCCTCAGGCATCTTGAACACACTTTCCAAAAAACAATATCCCTCTACTATCACAAGCATAGGCATCCTACAGAGAATAACTGTCAGACCGTTGAAACACAAAAATGTGAGTCTCATTTCGTTTTCTTGTCTTAATGACTTCGAAGTATCTTGGTGCACAGTTTTTACCTCCCACGCATTGGTAATCATGCCTCAAAACATTCTGCCACACTAGGCCTAAGCACCCAAAAGAACGTCGCCGGCAGGCCACTGGAGGAGAAGGACCCGTACATCGCACATTAATATCCGCAAACACCTCCCTTGGTCAACACTTTTTGAAAAATCCGATGGTCGTTCAGGGCATAGTGGATAAAGCTGCAATTCGCAGCACGGACGTGGTCATGGAAGTAGGCCCAGGTACCGGGAATTTGACGGTGAAATTGCTGGATCGGGCGAAGAAAGTTGTGGCAGTAGAATACGACGTGCGGATGGTGAGGGAGGTGCTAAAACGCGTGGAGGGGACGGACCATGCTAGAAGCCTCCACGTAATCCAAGGGGATGTGCTCAAGGTAGCCTTGCCCTTTTTTGACGTCTGCGTCGCCAATATTCCATACCAAATCTCGTCTCCTCTTCTTTTCAAGCTCTTGGCGCACCGTCCCATGTTCCGCTGCGCCGTGATCATGCTCCAAGAAGAATTTGCGCAACGCCTGACCGCCAAGCCGGGGGATGACCTGTACTGTCGTCTCTCGGTGAACACCCAACTGCTTGCAAAGGTCGATCAGCTCATGAAAGTGGGACGTAACAATTTTCGTCCCCCTCCGAAGGTAGACTCGCGCGTGGTGCGTATTGAATTACGGAACCCCCCCCCGCCGGTAAACTTCAACGAATGGGACGGGCTCGTGCGTTTGGTCTTCAACCGGAAGCATAAGACATTACACGCGGTGTTGACCACTAAGAGTGTTTTGACGGTGCTGGAGAAAAATTTCAAAACGTACATGGCATTACGCGGAAAAGAGAGCGGCGAGGTGGTGGCCGGCATAGAGATTGAGGGAGGGAAGACGGGCGTTCCCAGTGCTGGGGGTGTGAAAGCGTTGGTGGAGGAGGTAGTTGCACTGCCAGCATTCGAAGGGAAACGAGCGGCGAAGATGGACTTGGACGATTTTCTTGCCTTGCTTGCCGAGTTCAACCAACGAGGGGTGCACTTCTCTTCGTGAGGGGTTGTGAATGCGTGGGGTGTGTACATGATCATTTGAGCTCCACTAAAAGGAATGAAAAGAATGAAAAGAGTGTCTCTGATTGTCGTATTGGAGGCATGTTTACCCCTAAGAGATGCTTCCTTGCCATACGTTCACACGTACAGGGGGCGTACAGGGGGCGCAGCATGTCACGATTGCCGCTCTCTCCTTGCCTCCATTAACATGCGTCTTGTACACACCCTCTGCCGCTCGCACAGGAGAGCATCTTATCATGTTCGGCCTATATGCATTACTATGTACCAGGAGACTGCAATCATCCGACATGCTACCCGTGCACGCTAGGGCTCTGGCCCTCCGAGTGAGGCATTTCACATGAGGAAGCGCAGCTATCTAGATGATAGGCGAGGATGAGCAATAAGAAGAAGGGCCGGAGGGAGCTACAGGTGTGGAGGCGGAGGGAGGAAGGCAGGAGGAGGAAGAGAGCGGAGAAGAGAAAGGCGGGGACGCGTGTCTGGACCCCTGTTGCGAAGCCAATGGAGGCCCGGCAGCTATAGAGGCTTGCGCCGACGAATACAAGGTCTTTGCCGCGACCTCATTAGAAACATGGACAGCTCCCATCGTGGAGGTCCCTTCCAACTGAGCCTGCTCCTCATCCCATGCGATTCGTTCCTCCTTGGTCAAAAAACGACCTCCGGGTCCACGCGGCCTTTTGACAGCGTGCAAGTGCCTGGATTTATGCAAAAATGGCTTCCGCTCGGCTGCGATTTTTCGATGGTTTTCCAAGCGGGCCCGCGCCTCGCGACGTTTCATGATGCGTTCGTATTGCTTGGGGTTCACGAATATTGGTTGAGGTCCCAGGTCTGAGCCTGCCGCTTCTTGGGGAGCACCCAAGGGCTCGAAACCTTCCATATGTGGCGAGTGATCGTAAAAATTGTTCCCATCGTCATTCATTTGACCATAATACGTTTGCTGCATTTGGTGCTCCTGTGGTTGTTGGTATTGTAGATTATGCTGCTGGTGTGGCGGCGGTTGAAACGGAAAAGGACAAAGGCTGCCCTCGCCATCGTGTGTTTCAACCATTGCCGACGCTGGAGCTCCGTGCGAGAGCATATGATTAAAATTTGTGCCCTGGTAAGAAGTAGCGGTCACATCCATGGAAAGTGACGTCTCCGCTGAGCTACAAGGGCGGACAATCTTCTTGCGTCCTCCTCCTGAGTCCGAGTCGCCACCGCTCCCCGTCTCAGCTCCATCCATCCTATAGAGATGGGATTTATAGCGTATTGTTAAAAAAGTGATGGAGTGGTGATGAAGACCACGGGAAAACTATCTGCGCCCATCGCAGGGTGGGGGCAGCGGTTGCGTGGCGGGCTTCTCCCCCTCGCCGGGAGCGTAAAAAGAATGGGTCTCGTCACCAACATACACAAAAGGAAAAAGTCAAATCCAGGGCTACGCAACGTAGAAATTATGTCATAGGACGCATGATTACGAGTGGGAAGGAAAAGCGTAAGGGAAAGTCATACATCCCATATTTGGCGTGACCTGAACAATAGCTACCCCTTATAGTCCATAGATGCTCTATTATTTTTCCCTTACGCACATATTTCTCACGACTTTCCCCCCCGAAAGCACATGATAAACCTAAATTTAACCTCGATGATCCCCAAAAGGGGCGTCGGCCTGGGCGTCTTCGGCTCTGGGGGCTGTAGGGAGACCCACGATAGACCTCATCTTCTTGTTGGTTGTCAAGGCGTAAATTAATTTCTCGCCCACCCGCAATGGGAATATCTGTGTCCAGACCAAGCCATACTTGGCATCGAGGCCCACACGGTACTGAATGCGAGGCCGAGTACATGTGACTGCGTGCTCCATGGCCCGCACGACGTTGATGGGGTCAAAAACCACGTCCTCCGTGTGCGTCTTCACAAAGTCTCTGCACCCTTCAAAGTAGGACTGACCATATTGAGCTTGGATGACAGGATCAACCTTGGACCAGCAGGTCTCCAGGCCCTTGACCGCCACCTTGTTCATCTCTGTGCGGTGAAAGCCGGGATTGATGGTGGAGACTTTAATTCCCCACGCGCGGAGCTCTTGGCGCAGAGAGGAGGCGAAGAGCTCGACCGCATGCTTCGAGGCACTGTAAGGCGCGCTCAAAGGATACCCGCATGAGACCCCAGCAACGGAAGAAACGACAACTATGCGTCCTTTGCACCTTTTAATCAGTGGAAGGAAGGCCTTAGTCACAGAGACGACTCCAAAAAAATTGACTTCCATGCAAAAGCGAAAATCAGACAGTCCAAACCAATCGATGAGCCCCGACTTGGCGACACCCGCATTGTTGACAAGGGCGTAAAGACCCTCAGGATTTTCGGCATCCACGCGCGCGGCCGCCTCCTGGACTTGATTTTCGTCTGTCACGTCAAGCATCATCGTCTCCACCGTGCTACATTCTGCCTTGATCTCCTCTACTCCGTTCGCAGTCAAGCAGGCAGCGTAGACTCTGAAGCCTTTTTGAGCGAGACGTACGGCCAGTGATCTACCAAATCCAGTATCGCAGCCCGTTATGAAAATTGCTTTGTCCCTAGAGGGCTCAACGTGCCACAAAGGAAAGGCAAACCCCGAGCAGAAATCGTACACAACAATGAGGAAGGCCATAAAGGGACCCAAAAGCCAAGCTCCTGTGAAGTAGCTGTACCAAATCCATTCTTCCAATAAGTCGATATGACAGAGATTGTTCCAGAATTCCAAGCAGCCGCCCATGGCTTTACTGGGAAAATAAAAAGGAGGAATAGATAGTCCTCAGCAATGTAACCAAGCGCGCGTGCTTAAGAAATAGGCTCCTAGACCCGATTCCCTAAGGCGACTATCTGTGTCAAGACGTATAATACCAATTGAGAGAAATCAGTACCATTAGAAACGCAAAGCTTTTCTCACTCTTTAGCTCCGCGGTCGGGGCGGAGTCTGGCCCCTCAATCCGGGTTGGTGGCCCATATTCGAATTCCAAACTCATGATCCTGTCAACCAACCTAAAGACAATTACTCCTTGCACAAGGAGATGTGTACTATTTGCAATACATTCGAAGAGGGGGGAAAATACAAGGCATAATCGGAGATATCGGCCAGGACAAATGTGGGCGTTGCAAACGGTAAACGATAATCCGTTGCGCATTCTAAGGAGGCAAAAGCACGAATTATGCACCAACGCCTTTCTCTCACCACTCGGGCTCCCTTGTAAATTTGAATGGCCTTCCAAATACAATCTTGACGCATAAAGCTTACCACGTGAATCATCCCTTTTTTTTGTGCTGAGGCCTTAATAAAGTACCTGAATTTTTCTCGTTCCTCTCCAGAGCACGTGGGTCGGGGGCTTCGAATACACCCCACACGGCTCGCGCGTCCTGAATTCCCAGGGCTCATAAAGGCTTTTACACGTCACAACACATAGGGACCACATAAGAATGGGGTTGATCAACTGGGCGAACAATGTCGCTCACATTCCCGTTTTTGAAGACATGTGCTACTACAATTTTTTCTTCTGGGCCTGGTTCTGGGGGCCTCTGTTGGGCGCCTTGGTTTTTCTACACGACGCCACCACAGGTTTTTTTTTCTCTATCTTTTACGTTGAACCTAGTGAAGACAAAGTCGTTGTGATCACGGGCTGTGACACGGGGTTTGGCAAGTCTCTAGCCTTGGATCTTGGGAAAAAGGGATTCAAAGTATATGCTAGCTGCCTTACTCAGAGATCCGCCGACGAGCTGAAGAAGGAGGTGAGAAGTGTGTGATTTCTATATATGTGCCCTAGATACCTCTCTGAATCCAAGCATCAACGAGGGACCTGTCCTTTCTCTTATATGTCGAGTTTGCGTCTACTTCTTTCAGCCACAAAATCAGCTCAACAATTTACATTTCGGAACCCTTCATACGTCACAAATAGTGTGACGCCCTTCAGACGATCATTCTGGATGTAACGAAAGAGGATCAAGTGGCCAGTGTAGCGGCGCGGATAAGTGCTGCACATCCCCAAGGAATCTTCGCTTTGGTCAACAATGCCGGAGTCTCGCGGGCAGGTCTGATCGATTGGCTCAACATGTCCGATTTCCGCTTTTGCATGGAAGTGAACTATTTCTCAGTTGTCTCGGTCACCAAGGCTTTCCTACCCTCTTTGAAAAAGAGCAAAGGCCGCATCATCATGATGTCCTCTGCGGCAGGCGTGGCCTGTGGGTACCCAGTAACCTGTGCGTACTCTTCCTCGAAACACGCGCTTGAGCTCTTCGCATCGGCACTACGGCAAGAACTTCGCACCTGGGGTATCACAGTCTCAACGATTAACCCTGGCTTCCATCGGACAGAAATCAACCACAACGCCGCCGGTGCATTGAAAGCCACTTTTGAGAAAGCACCTCGGGAGATCCAGGAGGAATACGGAGAAGAATATTTAGGTGCGACTGCAGAGGCCACGACACGCTTCACCGAGACTCAAGCATTGGATCCGAAAAATGTCATTCGAGCCTACGTCCACGCGATCACCTCGACCCGACCCAAGGTCCAGTACCGCGTAGGTATTGACGCCAAGGGCCTCTTCCCTTTCCTGCAAATCTTCCCCTTGCGGGTGGGGGAGATCTGCGCGTATTATGCATCGACAACGAGTGGTATGCGAGTGGTTCGTGGGGCCCGTTGGGACCAGGGTAAAGCACCTGTAGGCATGTCAACGACTGATACCATCCCGGAGGCGTGAGGTGACGGCTGTCTTGAAGGCTTTGACGTCCTGTGGTATGGTTAGTGTGTGTACTGAAACAGATGTTTATAGGGGTGGAGCACAATGCATGGGATTATACACGTGCGCGTCATACACAGAATCACATGGAGCTACAGGGATACAGATATTTTCGTGTGATCTCAGACTTGATAGGCTTGTTGACGATCATAGGGGCTTATAGGGACTTGTCTCAATAAATAATGCAGTGGACATTCTGATTGTACATGATGCGGGTAATAGGGATTTTGTAAGGACCATGGGTATATATACGTGATTGCTGAAGATCATGATATTTGGAGAGAAGAGGTGAAGTCTGTGGGATAATGTGTCAGTGACCTTATGAAATCTAGGGAAAGAGGAGAAGGGCCTCCGACTTTAAATCGTAGGAAAGTACGGGGATTAGAGAAATTCAGGAAATGGTATCACTTGCTTATAAGAGTGCGAGAAAAAAAAGAGACGACAGGGGGGGTTTAAAAAGCTGATTTGTAGTCTCCGCAACAAAGCCTACGGAGCAGTTTGTCTTGTGCACTTACGAACCATGCTTGCTCCGTTTCCCCCAAAATCCATTTCTTCATACCATTAATTCAAAAAAGAGCTATAAAAATCCGACACCAACTATATCCGCAGTGTCCTTGTGCCCGGACTGTGGCATGCCACACGTACACGTTGGCCAATTGAGCTTTTATGTTCCCAAATTGAGGATAATTATCTCTGGCAGTCAACCCGGTCAAATTGTGGTCATCCACTCCGATTGACTACCTCAAGGTACTTTAAAAAATTTTGACTTTCTTTTGGCCAAGTCATCCGCTGAGAAACTTGCAATTTGCACGGTGCGATCAAGAATTGCTCCTCCGTCCTTTCTAGCGGGGTCCGGTCTTGCCATAGGATGGGACCGCTGCCTTTTCCGTCATACACCGTGCGTCTGCCATGGGCCGACATGGCATTTTCGTTCTGCTCATTCTTTGATGCACGCACTACCACAGGTCCAATGACAGTTGATCTTTCACGCGGGGGTAGAAAGACCACGTCGTCGTCTGCAGCCGGTGGTGCCGCTGCCACTGACTCCCACCGACTCGATCAGGACGGCGTCCCCAATGAGGGCGTGTTGCAAGCGATCGAGTACTTGGGACACACTTGCTCCGTTCATGATGTGGTCGCTCGATGTGGACTACCACAAGACCTGGTAGAGGCTGAGATGGCGGCCTTCCTTCGCGTGTCAAATGGCTTTTTCGAGGTTCTCGCATCCCCATCTGCCAATGATGACGTTTTCGAAGTCAAAAACAGTGATGACCAACAGGCAAATGCCCAGCACCTACAGCGCAGGGACGTAGAATATGTCGCAAACGTATTTTCCACCGACAATGTCCGCTACGTCTATCCATCCGGGCTTCGTTCGTTGCTGCGACGGCGCTTTGTGTTGATGCGCCTCAGGGAGGCTGGTGTGAGGGTTCTACACGTCGCTTTCAAGGTCGTGCGTATCTCTTTCGGCATCCTGCTGATGCTCTCCCTACTAATTGTGGTGATTGTCATCGTCGTCGTTGTCGCCCGTAGTGGGGGCGGTGAGCACCGTCATGGACAGCTAGACATGCTCCGAGTCATGCACCGACCCCGACGTCACTATCTGGGCGGAGGGGGGATGGGTGGCGGGGATTGGCGAGACATGTACTACATGTGGTGGTGGTGGAATTACAACCCTTTTTTGTTTGGAAGGGATCCGCAGATGCAGGCTCAGCGTTGGAGAGAGCAGCAAACGCGGCGACGTCGGGTCTTGGGGGCGATGGACGAGGAAGGAGGGCGGGCGCGGGAGGCGGGGGAGGGCGGGGACCCTTCCCCCGGGAGCCGACGACGGACAGCATCTTCTGCCTCCTTGTACCGTCTTCCTCGCGCGCCACTTGAGGGGACAGAAGGCGGTGGGGAGGGAGACGGGCAGGACGTGGACGTGGACATGACCTTTGTGGAGTCGGTCTTCTCTTTGCTCTTTGGCGACGGGCCCCCGGGCCCCAGCCAAAGCCGGCAGTGGCAAACCCTGGCAAAACTCATCCACGAACGCGGCGGCATCGTCCTCCCGGAGGAGATCGCACTGTGGTTGAGGGGCGTGGACCCTAATGGGCTGGATCGCAGCATGTTCCCTGTCTGCGCGCGGTTTGGGGGGCAGCCGGTCCGGTGCATCGACGGCGAGACGCGGAGGGACTGCGGCTACATCTACGACTTTGCTGGCATGCGGGACAAGGGTCGGCACAGCACCCTGCTCTCCTCGACGGCATTGAGGGAGGATGTCGAGGAGGGTGGCAAAGGCGAGATGGAGGCACGGGCGTTGCTGGCGCCAGAGGGAGGGGGGAAGGGGGGTCAGGCGGTGGTGGAGATGACCCGGGTGGACATGACCACAGATGCTGCGGAGGCGGGCATTCAAGAGACTCTCAGCGAGGACGAGGACGACGGGTGCTCTCGGTCCACAGGGTCCTCGTCGTCATCTTGGTGGGATGGCGAAGGCTATTTGGAGGAAGGTCGGTACGTCTTCTCCCGGGCACCCCTCCATCTGCTCCAGTGCGCCGGTGCACTAGGCTTCATCAATTTGGTAGGGGCTGTTTGGGTGAGTAACCAGTGGATTCTCTTCCCAGAGCCTGGATCCACGGCATTGTATGCAGTCGGGCGGATCTTGCTATGGTACGCAGTGTTGTATGTATCCCTTCCGCTAATAAGGCTGGCTACGATTGCCGTGTGGAATCGAGGAATAAGTCAGCGTAATCAAGTCCGCAAGGCTTTATGGAAAGCATGGAAGGCAGCCGGGGAAGATTCGTCAAGCTCAGTTTATTTGAAAATGCAATATGCTCATCGGGTTAGGATGGAACTTGGAATTGGATTGGGTGGTTTAGGTCGACCAGGACTAGGGAGAAGGGATGAAAGTATCCCAGTGGCGACACAAATACTTTCTCCCCCCCCAATGCCCTCTCCGTACTCCTCCGCCGTAGCGTCACCACAGTCTGCGGCTTTGGTTTGATTTCGATAGGTCCGATGACCGTCAAGTCAAATTACAAGGCAAAGGCAACAAATCCATGAGACTGAACGTCGAGTCAACAAGCCCGTCGCGAGGATCTAGACGCGCGTGTTTTATTTTGCTTTACTCTTCGCTCGTTGGTCAAGGCCTACTCGTTACCACGGCCGTCCCTAGCAAGTGGACCTAAAAATGCCACGTCCCTTCCTCATATGCAATTGTCTTATGGAGAGGTAGGTGGGTGCCGGAAGTGACAAGTGGACGCGAATTCTTCTCCAGGGTCTCTGCAATCACAGAGCCGACCCTGCTGATGAGTTCTTCCGCAGCATCCTCCGTCTCAAGAAAAACACTATGGGGTTCGATCTTCCTCTCATCTTGCTCCTTTACTACTTGTGCATGATGTAACTTTGCATGTTGCTTTCTTTTCGCCGGTTTTCAACCCCCGTCGTTGCCTCACCGCCACACCTGCGATCCCGTCCGGTGTGATCCCCAGCATTTTATCTGCCATCGCCTTGTCGCGCTTCGATTTTGCACATTATCGTACGACATCCTATCCAGGCCGGCAACCGTATCGGTCTTTCCCCCCCCTAATGCCCGAGATTCCCCGAGCCAGCGGTGGTCTGTGGGGCGTGCGGAACGTACGGTGTCGAGGGAATGCCTTCTCTTTTATTTCCGCCCCCATCTTTCTTCATCCCGCCCTGTCCCCGACCTCCTCCTTGACCTCCCGTCCTTCGGGGACCCCGCCGAGGCCCGTTTCCTCCGTAACCAGCAGGGTAGGCCTCTACGTTTCCTGTAGCCTTTGCCTCCTTCTTAATGGCATTTTGTTTCGAGACCTGGCTCCCAGCGTCCGTCTTGCGCGTAGCGACAGGCCCCACAGCTGTCGGAGTCTGCACGCCTGCCATGGAGCTTTCCGCAGAGGCCGCGACAGCGACAGCATCTACCAGTGTGTCAGTGCCACCGTTGACTGTGGCGGCATTCTCCCCGCGCATAGCTCTGCGCGATTGAGGACCATGGGATCGGGAAGGCTTGTGATATGTGCGCGGCTGCGTCCGCTTACCAGGTCCGGTGAGTGTGTTCTGCTTCTGAAAGCCGTCCTCTACCGGGCGTCCCTTGTCTCCCGTGGGATTGACCAGCCTTCCTAGCGGCAGGGAGGAATTCCCATCCGCACCCTCCCCGCCTCCCTCCTCCCTCTTGACATCTGGCCCCAGCGCCTCATCCTGCTCACGCTTTTGCAGAATCGCCTGCAAAGCTAGGTGCTGCCGCACCTCTTCCTGGTTCGGTGCCTCCACCAACTCCCACGACGCCTCCTTTCTCCTAGGGCTGCCATTCTCCTCCTTAATGGAAAGGCCGGCCATCGCCTGGACAGGAACAGGAGGCCCAGATGCAGGGGAAGGGGGGAACGCTGGCACGGACGCAGGTTTCGGCTGGGAAAAGCGGCCCAGCAAGTGCTTCAAATGCGCTTCCATCGCACCCACGGTCATGCCGGGGGCAAATTCCAGCCGCTTAGCTTCCTCTTGCACCACGAGTCCAGCCTCCGTCGCGCCTGGGCCCGGTGGAAGGGACGTGGCAATCAAATAGTGGCCTGCCCACTTGACCGCGTGCTCCAGTTTGGCGTCGAAGGACGCCTCAGAAGGAGAGGCTTGCCCCAGCAAGACTTTGGCGAAGACGTCGAGGCCCAGGAGCTGGTTAGCAGGCGTGTTCATCTCAAGACAGGACCGATACACGTGAATGACTCGGAAGAGGCGCTCCACTTGCTCCATGATCAAATGCAGAGGAGGGGTGGCAGCGGCAGCCGCGTCAGAGGCCCTGGCAGCCTCCTCTCTGGCGACATGAACAGCTGCCTTTTGCCGCTCAATTTCCTTCTGTTGCTCGACCACTTTCAGCTGAAGCTTGGCCTCCTGCTGTTGCAGCTGTTGGAGCTTGAGCTCTTGCTGCAGATGCTGAGTCTTGCGAAGGGCGATTTTCTTCTCCTCTTCCACGTGGCGGGCAGCCAGCTTGACCTCTTCCTCCTTGGCCACCTCCACCAGGGCAGCCTTAACTCCCTCGGTTTCATGTAAGCTTCGCTGCAAGCCCTCTTTGGATGCCACAAGGGCCATTTGCTCTTCATTCAGGATCGCAGCTTTTTTCTGGTCGTCCCGCGCCTCCTCGAGTGCCTTAATCCTGTCCAACTTCTTCTTCAAGGCCCGCGTCTTTTTGGTCAATACCAGTACGAATGGGCTTTCCTCCTTTTCGACCACCCGAGCCCCCGAAAAGAGTGGCCCAGAGGCACTGTCCGTTGCATGCGCTTTCTTCTTTTCCCCTTCTTGCTGTTGAGGTTCTGATTGCTGCGTGGAGTGTTGCTGCGATTGCGGAGGCTGACGTTTTTGCTTCGGTTTCAGTGCGGCCGCCACCGAGGGGGTTGGGACTGCGGTTTCAGATACATCAGCACCAAGGGAATGCTCTTCCGCTTGAATGACCGGCGCTCTTTGATTGTGGACTCTAGAAGGTCCTTTTTTCTTCTTCATCGGCAAGGTCGCATGCCCGCCAGGAACACCACTAACCTTCTTCGCGTGCGCCTGCTGGTCCCTACGGTGCCCCTGCGGACGCGATTGTGCATCGTGCAATTGATCCTGACGCTGCGGGTGTTGTTGGTTGTTATGCTGCTGGCGGGGATGATCCTCGATGCTCATGGAAAGTGAAATTATTGGGCGTTGAAAATTTGTCCTGTGGTAAGGAAGGGCATGAAGGAAACGGAGGGGTGATCACTAAATTTCACGCAATGTTGTCAAATCGACCACCTTCACCGCGTTGATGACCACAGACAGCGACCCACGAAAGTCACAGACGCTGGCAGAAAACGTGGAACCATGGTTCATTGAGCAAGCAATGCGTCGGGTGTCTCGCGTCATCCACCCCGTGCGCGCTTTTCGTTTTCCGCCTTATTCCTCTCTTTCCCCCTTGCCCTCTCGAAAGCGAGCGAAAGTCCCCGCATACACATGCCGCGTGAGCCATATGTGCGGCACGCGTGCTCTTGCGCGATGTAGCTGTCCTCGCGGGAAATGTACACGTCGTTTCCGAGTTGATCGTGTGCTTTGCCGGGTCGTGTCGCGTTTTTACCTCCTCCCCGCTACAACCCGCTCTTATGTGGTTTCTTTTTCCCTCCTTTTTCTATAGGAACAAATGGCTTCCTCTTCCACCACCGCCCACGCAGCTTCGTCTGCTGTCGGTGACAAAAAGGATACTCCACAAGAAAGATTGGCGGCCATGCTGGAAGACCCTCGGTATAAACAAGGAGTGGCTTTGTGCAAACGAGGACAGTTTGACGAAGCGCTTGAGTTCCTAGGCTCCTGCGTTGCCCTTGCTGCCAGCGAGGATGATGTGTCTCTCGCCGCGGCTCCTGTGTATTTTGCATATGGCGATGCCCTCCTTAGTAAGGCGGAAGAGTCCGTTGACTTGTTTGGAGCTGCCATGACTGCCGCGAAGGAGAAGGTGGGAGAGGAGGAGGAAGGCGAGGAAGAGGCGGAGGAGGAATGTGAAGGTCATGGGTCAACCTCGGATGCGGCGGCCGCATCGTCAAGTAATGAGGCTAACAGCAGTAACAATGGTGTGGCAATGGCAGGGGGTGAATCCTGTACAAAGGCACCTGCCACGGCGTCTAGCAAGGCCATCGGGGAGACTGCTTACGAGGAAGGGGACACGGGGGGGGAAATCACGAAAGTAGGCATCCCTGAAGACGTACAAGACGATTTGGAGGTGGCTTGGGAGAACCTGGAGGCGTCCCGTGTGATCTACCACAAGCACGAGGACATGGTGGACCCCATGAAGCTGGGAGAGGTCTACTTGCGCTTGGGTGACTTGCAAAAAGCCAACGGCAACTTTACACAGGCCGTGGACGATTACCTTCGGAGTCTGGAGATTTATGCAAAGGTCTGTGACGAAGATAGCCGTGTGATTGCCGATCTGCACTACCAGCTGGCCATGATGTACATATACGCGTCCGTGGAAGAGGAGCACGCCGTGACTTTCAAGTCCAAGGCGCTGGAGCACTATATTCAATGCGCACGCGTATTCGAAATCCTAGTGGAGAAGGCCCGAAAGGCAGCCGCCACGGCGGGAAAAGTCGGGGATGGAGAAGAGGATGGGTCGAGCTTTCCGAAGGAGGGGCGAAAAGAGGGCGAGGACGCAGTCAAGTCTCCGCCTCCGCCGCCCAAGTCCACGCCGGCAGAGGACTTGAAGGAATTCGAAGAGATTCTAGCGGAGCTGCGGGAGACGATCGAAGCGACGAGGCAAGAGCTGTCGGCGGCGGGCTCTGTTGCCAAGGCGCCGGGCCCGGTGACCACGATTGGTTTCGGGCAACCACTTGCCTCCTCGCTAGGGCCACCTGCGGCTCATGGGGAAGCAGAAGGAATTAGCAGGAATGGGAGTGGCGGCGGAGCCGCACACTTGAAGGGTCAGAGTGAAAAGATGGGACCGCGCACCTTGGACGGAGGCCAGGCTTCGGTTGCTACCACCGCGGCTGTTAATGTTATGGCGGTGAAGAAAAAGACCAAGTCTCTGATCCCCACCGCCTCTTCTTCTCCCCGTGAACCATCTGTTGGTCTCTCAGCAGCGGCCGCTGGGAAGATGGAGGCAAAGAAAGATGATCTAGAGCCCCAGAGCGAGGAAAAGATGAGTCCGAAGAAAAGATTGGTCACCGAGCAAACTGAGGGACCTGCTGAATTGCCCATTTCCAAGGAAGCCCGGTTTGAGTGAAAATGGGAGGGAGAAGTTGGGTCAAATCCTCATTGATATGAGATGGGAAGAAGAGGTCGGACAAGAAAAAAAACGGAAACTGACGTAAATATGCTTCAATGGTGGAGATAAAGGGATGACAACTTAGTAAAATGATTGGTTGCATGGTTGTGCTGCAGAATATCGTTACGCTGCGTTTCTGTCAGACCTTGCGCTGGCACTGTGTCAGTTGCTGTACTAATTCGAAATTTTGGGAAGGACAGCTATTATTCCACCATTATTGAAGAAAAAAATATTAAAACAGAGAATAAAAGGACCTGAACATCTTACTCAACAACATGCCATGGTGGAAGTGATCACAAATTTCGGTCGACCGGCCGCTTAGCGTCAAAAAGTTTGCGTGCTCTCCCGTGTGCAGCGAGAAAATCTCATGGAGAACGTTGAATTGGGTTATGGAATAAACAAGAAAAATAAATACCACACTCTATGCATAATGACGCCTAGATTACCTATAGGAGTATCTTCACGTCGCTTTCAGTCGTTGTATGTGGGCAAACTGGACCTTCCATATAGTCGTCGCCAAAAAAGCTACCCGGAGTAAGGCTTCCGGAGGAAGCAAAGTAACCGTGTCTGGCAACAACAAAACAGCGCGACAGTCGCTGTTTTCCATTTCTAGGCTCACCCAGTGCAATTAGTAGCACTCAGGGAAAATTGGAAACTTCCTATGCTCCCGGAGGCCATGGCGGGCTCCGCACAGTAATATTGCGGTTGGGAAGTCCCATCGCTCGAGAGTCCTAGCGAGCACCTGCGCACAAATTCGTCGTTGCCTTAACGTCTGGGGACCCGTGTCAAGGAACACACTGGACTGTCGGGGGCCTATCTTGGGCACACAGGCGCGAAACAGCAATCAAAATGTCTTTCCATAGATCTTTGTTTGCATGCGTTGTGTCCTGGCCGCATCTTTCTGTAGTACAGCCGTGTGGCGGTGGTAGTGCCATTTTGCCCGCTCCTGCCACGAGCTCCTCTCATTTTTCAAACACGCCCAATCACTATTTGCTTTCTCGCCACTTTTCTCAATGCACTACGGATGCTTTAACGTCCCTTCAACAATTCTTCATTCCACAGACTCTGTGTGCGTATAGATTGTGGCTCGTTTGGAACACAAACTTTGTTGTTCCTGCTCTTGTCTCCTTTGCTGCTCTCGCAAGAGTGAGTGAGCGGAACGAGCAAGAGACTAAGAAACAGCCGTGCATAAAGTCAATTGCAATCAAGAGCACAAAATTCGCCTGACACATGACGCCAAATGCTGAGCTAAAACAGCGCCAACTACCAGAGTCGCAGAAGACGACGAAGTCTAAGCTGCTGGACCCCGCACGTGAGTAAGCCGACGCTGTATGGAGCAAATTGCTACTCGATTTTTGTGTCTTGTAGACGGATGTTCGTTTTATCTCCACATACCTTTTGTCCTAAAGGAGATGAATCCCACTTAGTGGATGGACCTGCGGAAGTGTGAAACTGTTCCCCATGTTTGTGGCATACATTTCCAAGACTTCATGGCTATGATGTTCCGACACAGACGTCCACGTCAGCAAGATGCGAAAGACATGTTTTCACTCCCTGTCGTCTGCACACATCTTATGCAGCTTCACACATTCACCACTGTTTTTAATAAGGGCTCACATGCCATATTGCGTAAAAAGTGAACAGAAAATAGCAGGCCTCTCTCTCACAAACAGCTCGATCGCTCACATCGGCACAGGCAAAGGCGCGACGACCGTCAGCTCGGTGAAGCGATCCGCCAGTCCCACCGGTATCTCTCACCTTAGTCAAGAAGCAGGCAAGGTCAAGACTATTCGAGATGCCATCCGTGCCGAGGATAAACGCCTCCGTGCAGCTTACCCCTTCCCCTTGGGCGAGCACTGGCAGAGCGTTGTGGGCCTAGCCATTTACGTGGGGTCGTGGGTAGTCTGGGGGGTAGCCACGTACGCGTGGTGGACGGGAGGGTTGAGCCTACCTGTGTTGATGGTCGTGAATGCCTTGGCTATCTCCCTCTTGCATGAGATGGAACACGACCTGATCCACGAGCTGTATTTCAAGCGGCAACCGTGGGTACAGCACGTGATGTTCATGGGCATCTGGCTGATCAAGTCGAACGCGTCTCCGTGGTGGCGCAAGTACTACCACCTCCGGCACCACCAGTACAGCGGGCAGGTCAATGATGTGGAGGAGCGCCTGATCGGCTTGGGCCTTCGGTGGTGGTCGCCCAAACGCCTGCTCGTCACACTGACCCCCGCGGGGACCCTGCTGGTGGCGAACGACATTGCCCGGGACGATCCTGAGTTCTCTCGGGTCAACCTGGTCCTCAGCAACTCCCCCGTGATCGTCCTCTCGACCGCCGCGATGCTCGTGCACCTGATCTGCGCCTCGGGCGGGGACGCGGCCCTGGTCAAGGCAGGCGTGCTCTCCGTGCCTCTGCACGCTTTTCTCTCTCAGCGGATCCTGCCTGCCCTCTTTTTGTACAACGCGGCCGTCAACTTTCCCAACGTCCTCCGCCAGTCTTGCCTGGTCATCATCAGCACCTACTGCCACTACTACGGAGACATCCCGGAGCGCGACGTTTTCTTCCAAACTCAAATCTTGGACCATCCCTTACTCTGGCCGTTTCAACTTTTCTGCTTCAACTTTGGAGCTACCCACATCATTCACCATTTTGTCACCCGGCAACCCTTCTACTTGAGGCAAGTGACCGCCTTCCGTGTCCTGCCCATCATGAAGGCACTGGGGTGTCGGCACAACGATATGGGTAACAACTTCAGGGGGAATCGGTGGGTGGGGGGCGAGAAAGCAGTAGACGGGAAGGGGGAGATGATGGCCGGGCCACGGGAGGAGGGGGAGGACTGGACTGCGACGACCCCAAGGACCAGTGACGATGAAGACAGCGGGGAGGAACACATCAAGGGGGCCTAAGCTTAGTGGAGGGGGGATTAGATGCAAGACCTCGTCCATGCTGTGGACAGATTGATGACGACGAGGCAGAATTTGTGGAAGGAAAAGTTAGCTTTCAAAAGAAGCGTGTCAGTATGTGTGTTGAAGTGCCCCTAGAGTTCTAGTTTTCCTATCTACATGCCCGCACTGTGCCTTACATTACGAGATCAAAAAGAAAAGTGGCAACTGGGAAGATGTGTAGATTTCAAATTGAAGTGACGAGAGGCATGTATCTATGAAGAGAAGACGAGCGTCAGTCAGAAGACGGACAATGGCGGACAGCTGTGTGCAGAACGGGCCCCCTACATCATAAGATTTAATGACAGCATACTTCCACGAGAGAGGGAAGAGAAGCTTTGGTTGTGTCCTACGTGAGCCAAATGGGAAAACTGGTTGAAGCCGAGCGGTCAAAGACGAGATGGATCGCGGGTAAGAAAATTTATTCCGGCACGAAAATTAGAATATTGTTCGACATAATACGTGCATAATAGCATCAGCATCACCGCTCACTTCAGAGAGAAGGGAAGATCCAAGTAAGCAGAGGGAGCGCGAAAGCATGTCATTTCTCTTGTCATTGGTCATGGTCGGTCGATCTAATTTCTACGGGTTTTTTTAAGTTCTACTTATTTTCTCTTAGAAAGCGGATGAGAGCATCGTCTTGATGCTTTGACGCTCAGAGTGTCTGTAGATCTCGTGCTTGTCACTGAAGGAATCGTTGGTGCGAGACGCCGTATGAACATGAGCATTGAGTGAAGCTTGAGCTTCTCTCCAGCTGGAGGTCCAGCTACCAAGAAAGAATACCCGGACTTGCTAGGTGTCGCCCGCAGGGCATGTAATTCTAATAGGAGTTCACGACACAAAGCTGCCGGGAAAGTGCAGTGTGAGGCAGGAGCTGATATCTGACAACCTATTTGTTCGTCGACACGCTGAACATTCGCTGCGTAACTATCGCCCCGACATTTCACAAACCTCCACGCCCACCACAGAACCGCACGTCACACTGCTGTTGAGGGGGCTGCGCTGCAACTGGGCTGTATGAAGCAATTTTTGGTGGATAATCGCGTGCCAATTTTTGCTCTGGTATTCCTCCTTCCGGCAGCTACGTCTTTCATCTTGTCCTCGCACGCCCTGTGTCAGCGGGTTGGGCCAATTAAGTACACGGAGAGGCCCTTCCAGGGCGGCCGAATTTGTCACCCGCTCCGCCCTTTCTTAGCTTTGGCTGCCTCAAGTATGTATGTGTCGACTTTTTTCGTCTTGATGTTGTACTAATGCGATCCGGCATGATTACTCACGAACATAAGGGATTTACCAGATGTCCCTCGGGGACTAATGACGAACAAATGTGTTCAACTGACCGGCCCTAACCCTGTCTAACACGTGAAATCACGCACTTGCATGGCAATGAATATCAACTCACGCACTGATATACTCAACTTTATTATCTTCTATCGCACTGCGGAATATCACGCGCTACCCGACTGTAGCCTTTACAATGGAGGTTGACGAAGAGTCAATGGCAGAGATACAAGAACCTTCGTACTCCGAATCGGACCGCAAACACATGCGCCGTGCTTTGCATCTGGCCGCTCAGGCTCTTGGAAAAACACGACCCAACCCCGTGGTCGGTTGCGTGATACTTGACCAAGAAGGGGTGGTAGTGGGAGAAGGCTTCCATCCCAAAGCCGGACAACCCCACGCGGAGGTCTTCGCCCTCAAGGAGGCAGGCGACAGGGCCAGGGGGGGAACGGTCTACGTGACATTGGAGCCGTGCAACCATCACGGAAAGACCCCGCCATGCGTTGACGCATTGTTGGAGGCCGGGATCAAGAAAGTGGTGGCGGGCATGGTCGATCCCTTCCCCCTCGTTGGCGGCAAGGGCCTGGCCCGGCTGGCGGACAACGGGGTGGAGGTGGTGGTGGGCTGTGAGGAGGGGAAATGTCAGGCGTTGAACCGGCCTTTCGTGCACCGGGTACAGCATGGGACCCCCCTGGGTTTCCTCCCCTTGACCTACTCCCGCCAGGATTTTGTCCGCCCGGCGCCCGCTACAGTCCAGCTCAGGGACGGGGGGAAGGCTTTGGAGATGATCGACGCGATTGTGGTCGATTTCAACGTGAAGGGAGAGGGCTTGCAAACGGTGGCGGCCCTGCAGACTGCCGGACTCCTGCAGGATGAGGTAGTTCGGATCGTGTTGGCGAACGATCTGAGTGCCCTGCCCGTGGAGTGGGCAAAACACAAGAAAGCGAGTGTGCGGAAGGTGGTACTAACCACCAGCATAGCTGGACAAGAAGCAGCAGTGGAGGTGCTGGAGGGCCGCGGTGTCGAGGTGATAGCCATGCCTACGGACCCACTGGCGGTGGGGAAGTACATGCACGGCCTAGGGCTGCTCTCGGCCCTCTGGTTGCTGTGTCCCGAGGGGGCGAAACGGGCGGTCAAGGCGGGAGTGGTGCAAGACCTGTGGATACACGCGACACTGCAGGAGGCGGACGATTTGGACGGGGTGGATGATCCGGATTTTCTAGGTCGTCAGTTTGGTCGACCTATGAAGATGTCGGTGATGAGCTGTGACGCAGTGGGAACCAAGGCGTGTTTGTTGAGTTTGACTATAGACGATACTGCAACGCTTTGAGAGAAAAGGGATAGAAAACGTGATGAAGCGCTAGGAATGCTTGCTTTCAATAACTGATTGCTATGACAAGTGGCAGCGATTTCTTGTCACTCAAATATTTGTGTAATACACTTCCGTATCCGTAAGAGGGATTCAGAGGCTTTTAAAAAAATCAAGGCTGGATCAACCCTCCCTACCCCTTCTATGACACAAACTGGGCCACGAGTGACCGGTTCGCAAAATCAAGATAAATGTATTTATTCTTTTCATCTCGTACTTGCTGGTGACGCAAAGGATTAAATGTCAAATTTCTTTCTACGCAATCATTTTCTGAATTACGCCACCGCCATGGCAAAATGAATTACAATTAAGCAGGTCAAAAAAGGAGCCAGGCAATGATTAGAGATCAAGGGGAGCTAAAAGTCGACACGGGCAAGGTTGCATTATGTCAAAGCTCTTACACTCAAGTGGGAACGAACAAAGGTCATGAGACGAGCTTTGCGAGGGTTAAAAAGGTGGCGGCAATTGGGATCTCAGAAACATAGCATGAGAGGAGGTTATCTCCCAATAGCCAACGTATTTATGGCTTGATGCCATCCATTCAAGCTGTAATCTCTCCTTGTGCCTATGATTTCTCTATTTTTGAATCATTTCCGGGAAGACCTCAAGCAGAAGAAATGGAAGAATTGACTCAAATCCGTCATACGTAAATAACAATTTTATCGGACTCCAATTCACCCGTTGAACGTTGAAGTTTAGGTGCTGCTGATGACGACACCACGCTCTGAAGACAAATTCAAATTTATTGTCATCGAATAGCTTTCAAAGTAGTTTATGGCGCCCTAAAAAAGGGTTGAATGATCCAAAGAAGCTATCCCATGTAGTTCTTTGACGTATATTAAAGATTTGTAGAATTTTGTACCTCACATTTCATTGGCCTTGCGACAGGGATGGAGACTCCAATCAAGGCACCATCGAGGTCGTCTCCATGGACTCGCGATGACTTCGACTTCGGTTCTCCACCCCAACCCATCGGCCAGGGACGGTTTGGTCATGTTTTTGCTGCTAAAGAAAAGCGCAGCAACAAAGTAGTCGGCATTAAGGTCCTCTTCAAAAAAGAGCTGGAAGCCTGTGGTGTGGTGAAACAACTGCGGCAGGAAATCGAGGTGCATTGTAAATTGCGCCACCCCAACATAATACGCATGTTTGGATGGTTTCAGGACCCGCATCGCGTGTATGTTGTAATGTCACTGGCAGAAGGGGGCGATCTACTGAAGTACTTGCGTGCACAGCCGCAGCGACGGCTTGCTGAGCCCCAGGCAGCATTTTACATGCGACAGCTGTTGGATGCGCTTACCTATTTGCACGGACAAGGAATCATACATCGGGATTTAAAACCTGAAAACCTGCTTTTGAATCGACGGGGCCACCTTTTGCTGTGTGACTTCGGTTGGTGCACATCCAGCAAGCGGTTGCGGCAAACAGTGTGTGGGACCCAGGGCGATTACTTAGCGCCGGAGGTCCTGGCTCGGGAGCCTTATGGGCCCAGTGTGGATCTGTGGACAGCTGGTGTCATGGCCTTTGAACTACTGCATGGGCGTACCCCATTTGAGCGGCGACGATCGGATGAGAAAATTGGCGGTGGTCAAAGCACGGCAAGGGATGCTACGGACCAGCTCGCCCACGGTGCAGGCGAGGAAGACGAGGAAAGCAGCGACGAGGAGCTCCTGTCTGAGCGCGGACAGCGGATTCATTTCCGGGAAGATTTGACGGACGAGGCATGCAACTTCATCATGCGAGTCTTGCAGTCAGAACCATCTTTGCGGCCGTCCCTGGAGGAGGCTTTGGCCGACCCCTGGTTAGACGAATCCAATGTCGCGCCTCCTGTCGCCTTTTCTTCCTTCTTAGTGAGCAGGAAAAGACCAGGATGCGGCGTCACTGCCAAATCGAACACAGATTTTTCCAAGCTTCCATCTTGTATCCAGAGCCATCCCCCTTCTCTCCCCGGCGACCCTCTCTATCCTGCTCCCCCGCTGAGCTCTACAGACAGCACACCCCTTGTAATTCAGCCAATCTTGTGCTCCGACAAGAGCGGTAAAGGCTGGTCGCGGCATGACTTTGCATTCAATCCCAATCCCATCGGTCGAGGCCGTTACGGCTCCGTGTACATGGCAAGAGAGAAAAAGACCGGGCGGAGGGTGGCAGTCAAAGTTCTCCATAAAGCTCAGCTTGAGGCAGACGGCGTCTGGCATCAAATCAAAAATGAGGTCGAAATTCATTGCAAACTTCGACACCGACACATTGTCCGTTGTCACGGGTACTTCCACGACGAGCTGCGTCTGTACCTTGTCATGGAGTACTGTCCTGTGGAACTTTACAGGAAGCTTCAATCATGTCCAGGGGGAAGGTTTCGAGAAAACGAGGCCGCCAAGTATATAATGCAGCTGATCGAAGCGCTCCAGTTCCTGCATGGACAAGGCATCATCCACCGTGACCTCAAGCCAGAAAATCTGCTCTTGGGGCCGACAGGCGATTTACTCCTGGCAGATTTTGGATGGTGCGTGGGTGCGGTTAGGGGAAGTCACGGAATACGGTTGCGGCAGACGTTGTGTGGCACCCCCGACTATGTGAGCCCGGAAATGCTCAGACACGACGGGAAAGGGTATGCAGAATCTGTCGACACCTGGTCTGTGGGCGTGCTATGCTACGAGTTTTTGGTCGGCCGCACCCCTTTCAGACGCTCCTCCCCTGTCACTTTTCAAGAGGAGGACGATGTTGAGGGAGAGGCATTAAAGAATTTTGAGGGGAGCATGTTCGAGAACATAATGGATGGAAAGGTATCTTTCCCCTTGTACATGTCAAGAGCTGCACAAGACTTCATCGAGAAGTTGTTGATCGTGGATACAAGAGTGCGTATGACATTGCAGGAAGCAATGCGGCATCCCTGGATGAGGATGCACACTCCGTCTATCCCGCTTTCACCGCATATGTCGCAGCGAAGATACGCTGCCGACGCGAGCACACCGTCGTATGGAAGGGAACTGCTCGGCGTGTATAAGAAGGGAGTCAGCACCGGCACTTCTGGAAACATGATGGATGTGCGAAGCCCTCTCGCTGTCACGTCTGGACACAATGCCATTTTCCAACCGCTGCTGGGCTTGAAATGAACGTAGAAAGGAGCCGGACCAGTATAGCAAAGGGTGTCATAGAACGCGAGGCAATTGAAAGAGGATGACATGCCAATGCCCCAGTAATTTTGGTAACATATTGCATATCCTCGTTGATGCAATTGCTTTGAAAGAACAATCCAATGAATGCAGCGAAAAAGTGATTGTAGTGGTGGGCTCTCGAGTTTTATCTGAAACGAGCAGTTATTTCTTTCTAGCCGTCTTGTCGTTGCGGCTATATCCACGCATTGGGCCATGGAACACAATTCTTTTACCAAGAAACGGAAACAGAAGTGACGTGATCCGAGTGGGACTATCTCATCTCTGGGGCTGACCAAGCTGTGCAAAAGTAAGATCGAGGGCTTTGTGGCATAGGAAAGGCGAGTCTCAACACTCACCAATCTAATCTGGAGAGGCAGCTTCAGATGAATGTGGGCACGTGAAAGCTGACAATGCGGACCGGTATGTCCGGTGATAAGAAGGTCAACGCTGGAGTTTTCTTTCCGATCTTATTCATTTCATGCTATCTATCCCCCCCCCTGCATTACGCTTCCTTAATGCACCGTGTAGCACTCGTTCTTTCTCTACCTCCACTGGTTTTACAGCCAACAAAACGCATCGCAGCTCTCAAATTTCCCGCGTCTCGTGGCGAGGCTTTCAGAGTGCTTAGTGTACGGAGCATGTCGTCTTATCCTCGCTGAAAATGTGTTCTTCAGTTATTTAAACATTGTGGAGACCTCTTTTTGCCCCCTCTCGTCCTCCCTCCCCATTCCGTACCTTCCACAAATTCTATGCAATCCCCAATGTCACATTTCCATGCAGCTGCCCGGTCTCTCCCTCCCTGGTGAACCCTCCTTCAAGAAAGGTATCAAAAACAGGCGCATCTTCTCGCGAGCGCCTCGGAGACGGTGGCGGAAACACGCCTGTGGCACTCCCCCCAATCCGTCCACGCTGCGGCTGCTCCCGTGAATGCTCTGCCTCTTCTTGCTCCTCATCCGCCTCTCGCCCTTTACTTTGTCCGTCCGCTCTCCACCCCACGCTACGCTTTGCTCTGTCCTTGCCTCCTAAGGGCCCCCATATTCTACCCCTCCCTTTTTCCTCCTCCATGGTCCCCCTGGGCAAAGCGTACACTTCTTGAAATGAATCGAAGAGTCCCATCATCCGACTTCCCTTATCATATCCCTCCACTCCACTCCCTCCCTGCTTGGCATCTCTCGTGCCACCTCCTCCTCCATGCGGGCCTCCCCCGCTTTTTCCGCCAAAGGCCAGGTGTCGCCTTTGCTCTATTCGCATTGCGTGTTCCACGTGCCCAAACCGGCGCTCCATCACTTCGTACTGAGTCCAATAGATCTCTGCTTCCGGGCGGATCAAGAGGACGCGCTCGTAAAGCTCTCGACAACCTTCCACGTTTCCTTCCATCTCTTCCAATTGCGCCAGGGCCACCAGGGTGGGGACGGAGCGGCTTTGACGTTCCAGGGCTTTGCGGAAATACCGACGGGCCAGTTCGAAGTTACCTGTGAGCCAAACGATGAAAAAGAAGGTTTAAATAAATTGATCCGTGGACGGCAAAGTCTATCCGGTTAAAAAGTCTGCGATATCTTTGCCTTGCCGCACACTCACGCCTCGTTGTTCATGCCATTCTATCTTATACTCCACGAACAAAAGCGAACCACTGAATGATCTGCCGAGCAGTGGAACGTGGAATTCTTCCCACCATCCAAGTGCAATACAGGATAGATAGGGGGAGGACAAAAGTAAGCCAGACTCACCACTCTTTTCCTCCATAACGGCCCAAGCGTGCCAAATGTAGTACACATGGCGCCCGCGAGGATTCGTCTGAGTTCCTCTCTCAAAGATCGATCGCGCTGCGTCTGTCCTTCCCAATTCCGCCAGCAACATTCCAAACGCCTGGTTGGAAATATAGTTAGTGAGGAAATAAGTGGATGAGGGATTGAGCGCAGAACAACGATGCGTGTGACGACGGCTACGAATAAGCGCTCGATTGACGTGGCTTGCACCAAAATGGCATACGGAGTGGCCAAGTACCTGGTACAAAGGACAGTGGTAAGGATCCTCCTGCCGTCCCTTCCGGAAGATCTCCATCGCCGCCGTCCTCTCCCCCCGCTCCTTCAAGGCGAGGGCGTAGGGCTGATAGGCCCCCCCGTCCCACGGCCGTTTGGCGATGCCAGAGCGAAAGAGGGAGAAAGCCAGCTCCCAATTGCCGCGATCTTTCTCCAGACAAGCCCATGCTTGATAGGTGTGACTGCTATTCGGGAAAGCCTTTAAGGGAGAGAGGGGAAGAGGGGAAGGAGGAGAGGGACGGAGGATGAAAGGGGCATGCGGGAGAGCTTCTGACGTCGCATCGGATCTGCTGGGCAGGCATGTTCCCTGTATCTCTTTTGCTTTTTGTTTCCTTCCCACCCCACCTTCAGCGCATTTTGATACAGATCTACTGCAAGGTCCATGTTTTCCAGCTCTTGCTCCATGACAGCCCAGGCATGCCAGCAGAAGGAGTTTCTAGAAGGGGAAGGAAAAAGGAGGGCGTGGAAGGTCAGTAACCCTCAAGAAACAGCGCCGACTCTCTTGCTGTGCCATCACCAAGGCAAGCCCGCGCAGAAGCGCTTTGAATCGATCTGATCGTCTGAGCGGCAGTCCTCGAAATGCTGGCCTGGCTTCCCGTCCCTCCGCACTCGTGCGCGCGCCCCATCCCTGTCCAACTCCTCCTCCTCACCTCGGATTGATCTCCGTGGCCTTTCGCAGAAGTTTTCTGGCCACTCCGAAGTTCCCCTCCCGCCGTTCCGCCACTCCCCAGGCGTGCCAAAGCACCTCGTTCTCCGGGTTGCTTTGCACGGCCGTTTGGAAGTACCCTCGGGCTTCCCGCTTTCTGCCCAACTCCCACAGCAACTGGGCTTTACCTAGCCAGGCCGCGCTGTGCTTGGGTCCGTGACGGATGGCGGCATCGAAAAGTTCCATGGCTTTGCGCAGATTCTTTGGAGGGGAAGGTGGGGTTTTCAGAAAGGGAGAGGGGGGAGGGAATGGAGGGAGGGAGGGAGCAAGGGAGGGATGGGATGAGGACCTGCATCGATGTGCTCTTCCTATGCACGCAGAGCCTTCGTGTTTCCTGCTTGGAATCCGCGCCTCCCCGCTTCCGTGTGCTTTCTTTGTCACCCCCCACCCCTCTTCCCTTCTTGACACCTGCACGCAATCTGCGCCCCGTCCTGATCGAGCCCCCCCCCCCACCCCCCTCC
>Ga0102934_1000364_pt1 | contig 29513 bp, 36 predicted proteins | sample SalPonR2_A_D1_MG_FD_78175 | JGI IMG/M metagenome (GOLD analysis project Ga0102934, IMG submission 78175) | Salt pond soil microbial communities from South San Francisco under conditions of wetland restoration - Salt Pond MetaG R2_A_D1_MG | ecosystem: Environmental > Aquatic > Marine > Intertidal... | reverse complement strand
TTTTCTAACCTTTGATCTGGTACTTCAACAACCCCTACATTTGGATCAATTGTACAAAAAGGATAGTTCTCTGCTCCCACTTGTACACTGGTTAAAGCATTAAATAGTGTTGACTTTCCTACATTTGGTAAACCTACGATTCCTATTTGCATCTAAATCTTGCACTCCTTCATTGTTTAAAAAATTATTTTGTCATTTTTTCATGACACCAAATGCCATTATACACTATTTAATAGAAAAATCAAAGTAATTATAGTACCTATTTATTAATATCTTTACTCAATCCAATTAATAAACTTTTCATATTTAGCTTTTGTTTCTCTGATTCCTCTTTTATATATTTTTAAAAGTTCTTTAGGATTAATTTCTAAACCATTCATATTTAGATCTTTATTAGGCCTAAATACAAAAACATCCTCTTGCTTTTCAAGTTTTTCGATTAAATCCATTGTTTCATTATATGATTTATATCTTTCTCTTAATTTTTCAACTAACTGAGGATAATCTCTAATTAATATTTTCAAGAAAACACTAGATCTCTTTGGTTTTAATCTAAAACCTTTATGTTTAGTTAATATAATAACATTTTTTTTATATCCATCTTTAATTGCTTTTTTTAATGGGATTGGATCTGCTATACCGCCATCATAATAGTAATTATCAAAAATCTTAACTGGTTTTGCAATAAGTGGAATACTGCTTGATGCTCTCAAAATTCTTTGACCAAAAAACCTAGGATCAAAATCACTTGCTTTAAAATATTCTGGTTCAGCTGTATTACAGTTTGTAACAGCAGCTTTAAATACAGTATCTGAATTAACAAAAGTCTTATAGTCAAAAGGAACAATTTCATCTGGTAATTTTTTAAAGATAAAATCCATTCCAAAATAGCTACCTTCTTTGATTAGATTCTTAATTCCTGCATATCTATCATCTTTAACCATTTCTACAAATACTTTTTTATTTCTATCCCTTTGTCCAGCAACATAATTTGCCCCATTGTTTGCTCCAGCTGAAACACCGATGACATAAGGAAATCTAATATCCTTTTCCATCAGATAATCTAAAACTCCAGCAGTATAAGCTCCTCTCATACCACCACCTTCTAATACTAAACCAGTTTTATTAATATCCATTTAAACATCTCCTATTTTAAAGGTGCCATTTAAAAATAATAATTGTGATTGAAATATATTATTCATAATTTTTAATCATAAATACTATATCATTATTAACCTCAAAACCTTTATTATCATAGAATTTCTTTGCTTCTGTATCCCTTTCAGTAAGTAAAACTATTGTATGTATATCTTCAATTTTAAGTTCTTTTTCTAATTTATTCATTAATTTTGTACCAATACCTTTACCCTGAAAATTTGAATCTATAAAAAACTCTCTAATATACAATTCATTTCCTTCATACCACTTTATGATATGGCCAAATAATGCTCCAATTACTTTATCATCTTTTAAATATAGTAAAGATTTAAAGCCAGGTGTGTTAACAATATCTTGAAGGAATTCTTCAGCATGTTTATTTGAATCCCAGCTGTCATTCCAGGGCTCTTGACTAAAAACATCAATGAAAAGATCGACTACTTGATTTAAATACTTCTTTTTATAGTTTATAATTGACTCCATCTTCTAATCTCCTTTATATGGATTATATAGATAACCAATACATAACCTAGGTTTTAAGGCATCATCTTCTTCAACTAAACTAAAGTTATCTTTTACTTTTTCAAAATCTTTTACAGAAGATTCACCTCTTAAGTTCCAACAGTTAAAACCTTTTTGAAACAACTTATCTTTTAGTTCTTTATCAGGTTTTACACTAAACTGCCAGTGTCTTTCTATTTCTTTCATACCAAGTTTTTCATAATATTTTTGTGCCTTTTTATCTTGACTAAACCAAACTGTTTTTTCAATATTATGTTTTTCTTTTAAAATCTGATGAGTTTTATCAATAAGTTTTATACCTGATGATAACCCCCTATAATCTCTATGGATTCCAAATTCCCAGACAAATCCATAATCATCTTCTATTAAATCTATTACTTTTGAATTGATCTCTGTTGTAATAAACCCAATAATATTACCTTCTTTTTTTATTACTAAATCTATTGTTTCATTATCATATTTTGGTTTTTGATGGATAACTGTCCACCAGGCATAAGAATCAACCATAACACTTGCATGCACATCAAGCCAGTTTAGTTCATCTTTTGGGTTATATTCTTCAATTATAAAATCAATCATTATTTAAAACCTCATTATATTCATTATTTGTTATACTAAACATAAAAGAATCATGCCAACTTCCATGATGAAATCTATAGTTTCTAAGTTTCCCTTCATTTTTAAATCCTACAGAAGTTAATACTTTTTGTGCAGCAGTATTTTCTACATCTGTATCTGCTTCAACTCTCACTAGTGGATAGTTATTAAACAGATGTTCTAATATTAAACTTAATATCTTTTTACCTAAACCCTGACCTCTTTTTTCACTTCTAGTTATTACTAGACCAAGATTTACTATTCCTTCTCTTTTAAAGTTTACAAATAATAGACCTATTCTTTCTCCTGTATCTACTTCTACGATTAATACATTTAAATCATCTGTTATAAAACCATTTTCATTAAAATCTTTCTCTATGTTTACTATTGATTTAAAATGAAACTCCTGATATCTTCCTCTAATCTCAGGTGTTTCCCATTTTATCAACTTTTCTAAATCATTTTTTCTTAATGGTCTAAGTATAATATTTTCATTTTTAATCATTTTAATCATCCTTTTTGTTTAAAAACCTTCCATCATCTTTTTTATGTTCCATCTTATGAACATTTTCATCTAACCAACCCTGTTTTGTCACTTCTTTAACATCAAATTCTTTCACATAGGGTTTAATATCTAAAACAGGTGTATTATCTAATATGTCCACATCTTTTATTTTAATTATATTATCTTCAATACCTAATAATCTAACAACTGATAAACCTATTGGATTAGGTCTACTTGGTGCTCTAATTGAAAAAATACCATGTTCCTTATCATCCATAAATGGTTTTCTAAGTAACTTGTATTCTCCGGCTTTATGACAATGATAAAGAAGTATAATATGTGAAAAACCATCTAAATCTTTTAAACCTTTTTTAAATTCTGGAAGTACTCTAATCTCTCCCTCTATATTTTCAGCAGCACCGGTCTGAATTGGTGTACCTTGGGCTTCTTTATGAGGACTCATTATAAAACCAATTGCTTTATAGTTAAATTCCATTATTTATTTCACCTACTTATATTTTTCTTCCCAAACTTCTCTTAAAATAATATTTTTATTATCTTTTAAATGATCTGTTGCTAAAATTCCATATAGATGATCTATTTCATGCTGAAAGAGTTCAGATAAATCATCTTTAAATTCTTCAGTAATATAATTACCATCTATATCTTGATATTTAACTTTAATTTTTTTAGCTCTTTTTATCTTAACAAAAAAAGCAACATCAAAACTAAAACAGCTATCCCATACATCAAACTCATCTTTACTTTTTTCTATGATTTCAGGGTTAACCATTAATATTTCTTGATCATTTTTATTATAATATATAACTTTCTTTAAATAACCAATCTGGGGAGCTGCAATCGCTCTTCCAAGATTATGACTTTTTTGAAAGTCAAATAAAGTATCTTTTAAATCATCTGCTATTGTCTTTAAACTTCCATCTTCAAATTTTTTTACTTCTTTAGACTTCTTTCTTAACATTTCACTTCCGATTTTGTAGATTTTTTTAACAGCCACTCTATACTCACTCCTTAACTTTTATTATTTTATATCATTATCTTTAATCCATTTTTCAGCAAAGTCAACAGCTTTTCTTTGTTTAAATAATTTACTTTTAGCTAAACCTATTTTCCCTTCTATTATATTATTCTCTTTTTCAAAATTATTGCCGATTTTATTGAATACTTCAGAATCAAAAGAAACATCTTTAAAGCTTTTCCATACTCTTTTCCCATCAACTAGAACTGGTCCCTCACTTTTAAACTCCTCCTTAACTCCAGATCTTACCTCAGATAAATGAAATGATGTGTTGCGGTCATAATCAACTCCGATTAATAGTATGTGTCCATCTAGATTATAGATCTTACCTAGAGGGGAATTATCTCCTAAACCATAGTTAAGGCTATGTTCTTTTGTTATGTATTTTGCATTTTTACCCCAAGCGGTAAAAGAAAAACAAGGATGATTACTCCTTAAGACATCAGGGAAGGTTCTAAAAATCTCTGGAATAATACCTATACCTCTTGTAGGTGTTATCTCTTTTCTGAAGGCAGGCATATTCTTCTTTATATCGTCAATCCATTCTTCAGGTACCGGAGGATTTGACCAATTTTCTGGATTTGAATAATCACCAGAATGGGCAGGCATAATAATAGTTCCTTCCTCTGTAATTACATCCATTAATGAATATATTACAGTCACAGGTCCACCTGTTACCCAACCAATTTTACTTAAGGAAGAATGGATAATTACATCCATTCCTGGTTTCAAACCAAATTTTATAAACTCATTTTTAAGTATTTCTCTTGTATATACTTTATCAGATCTTTTTATTACTTCCTTTTCACCCATATTTATCACCTGTCTTATTTTTATAATTTGGTAGAAACAAACTTCCTTGTTTATTTATATAACCAAACCTGGTTATTTATTTGATAAGTATCTTCAACCAAATCCTTGAATTTTAGGCATCAAATATGATGCATCAAATCTTTTTAAAATATAGATATATAAGACAAATAATACAACTGTAACAATTAACCCAGCTTCTGGAATAGACTTTGTTCCTGCCCAGATTCCTTTATCAATATTTAAAATAATACCACCTATTTCAATATCTAAAAATATTGTTTGGGTTAAGTTCCAAAAAAGATGAAAACCCAATGCCCACATAATTGAATGCGTAGATATTACTACTACAGATAGTAATATCCCTATAAAAAAAGCATTTAAGAGTCCGATTACAGTTAGGTTTCCCGTACTTAAGTAACCAAAAATATGTAACAAACTAAATAATACTGAAGAAAAAAGTATAGCTTTTTCTGTACCAAATCTATTTCTAAGCTTAAATAATATATAGTCTCTAAACAAAGTCTCCTCAAATAATGAGACAGCTAAAAATGATACTGTAAATGATAATATTACATATAAAAATTTAATATTAATACTAAAATTTAATTGAAGTTGACCTACATTAGAAAGCATTGTGATAATTACATAAATATGAATTAGTATAAACCCTACTAATGATCCTTCTAAAAATAATCTTTTGTTTTTATTTTTTTTAAAGACTAAAAAACTATTAACTGGATCATTAGAAATTATCTTGCGGGCTACAATTACTATAAGAAATAATATAAAATTTGTAATAGCAATATTAAAAGCATCTGATACCATAGTTTATTCTCTCCTTATTAGAGATAATCTTTATTAAAAGAAATAGCATTCTCTAACATACCTAAACTAATATAGTGATTCATTTTAGGTACTTCAATTAGTCTAATTTTATTTTTATCTTCATAATATTTACTAGCTATTTTATAAAAATATCTCTGTACTTCAATTGGAATTGCAGTATCACTATCTCCATGTAACATCAAAATTGGTCTTTCATTAATTTTATCTAAATTCTTTTCAGGATCATATTTAACAAGTTGTTCCTGGTATTCTAATTTTCTTTCAGTATGATTTTTTTCAATAAAGGTTTTAACCTTCTGCCATGCACAAGCACCATTAAAAACTACTAAAGATTTAAATAGCTGATTTCTAAAAAATATTCCTGATGAAATAAAACCACCCATTGAAGTTCCCATTATTGAAATTCTATCCTGGTCAGTTGAAGAAAGATCTTTAATAAAGTCTATAATTAATGGGGCTTCTTTAATTGAACTATATACAGCTTTTAATAGATGTTTTTCCATACTGTTTTCTTTACTAAAATCTATAGAATTTCTTTCTCCATGATATTTGGAATCAGGTACAATCACTTGATATCCATACATTGCCATTATATTTGCTTTAAATCTTTGGAATTCTTTATTTGAAGACCAACCATGATAATATAATATTGTTGGTAGTTTCTTTTGATTTGTCTTAGGTTTGAATCTTAGAACAGGAATATCTTTAATCATAAATTTATCTTCTGTTATATAATCATTGTCTATTTTTTTAGTTGAATATACCATTTGTTAGTTCACCTCTATATAATTAATTAACTTTTAACTATTATTTCCCTGTTTTTTAGGTAGAAACTTTTTGTAGCTGTTGTTTACACTATACTTTCCTCTCATCTCTTTTAAATAATTATGTACTTTTGACTTATATTTTTTATCTGCCCCACCATTATTATATAGTTTCTTATATTTTTGTAGTAGTTCAGGATAATATTCTATTAAAAAACAATAGTATCTCTTTTTCATATTTTTTGTTAAATACAGCATGCCACTTAACATATAGTCCACTTCAGCTTCACTAGCCCATTTAACTATTGTTTCCAAACTATACTTATCATCAGAAAAACATGGTAAGATTGGCATAAAATGAAGTCCAGTATACATACTTACTCGTTTTAAATCTTTTAATGCTTTGAATCTCTTTTTAGGCAAACTTGATCCAGGTTCTAATTTTTTAGTTACATCATCACTAATATTTGTAATTGTAAGAGCTATATTGAGATAATCAGTATTTTTTGAAAGTTCATTGATTAAATCTATATCCCTTAATATTAATTCTGACTTTGTTGTAATAATAGTTGGCTGTTTATGTTTTATTAAAACTTTTAAAACCTCAGGCATTATTTTATATTCTTTTTCTATTGATTGATAACTGTCTGTCACTCCACCAAGATTAATAATACTTTGAGATAAGTTGTTATTTGCAAGATAACTATCAAGCAATTTTGCTATATTTGTTTTAACAAAAATATCTTCTTCAAAGTTATCAGATGACAAATACTTATGACTCTTTCTGCCATAACAATAATAACAACCGTGAGAGCAACCTCTATAAATATTTAAATCAAAGTCATAAGGTAAACCTCTTTTCTTATGCTTATATAATGGTACTTTGGCTTCAATTTCTTTAATATTCAATTATAATCAGCTCACTTTTTATATTATTAATTATATTATTATACTTTCTAATCTATTTTATAATATTTATTAATAAATTTAAAGTGATAATTTATAATTTTTATTAAAATATTAAAAACCTGCCCAATAAGGCAGGCCTATAATTAATATATTATATTTTTAAATATATTTAATTAAATTTCTTTAATAAACCAGCCATTCTCTGACCAAGATGTTCAGCTAATTCTACCGCTTTACTATCATCTTTTATTCTTCTCCAACCCTCATCTTTTTCTGAAGTACCTATGACCATATTAGACTCTGTTTGAGGAGTTTTAGCTGGACCTACTATTAACATCCCATGTGTAAGACCAAATCTATTAATCGCTTCAATAGTGCTTTGGCCACCACCCTGATTTAATCCAGAAGAAGCAACTACTCCTAATAGTTTGTCTTTTAATTTATGATCTTGCATTTTTAAATAGCGGCTTCTATCCATTAAATTTTTTAACTGAGCTGTAGGTGTTCCAAAGTAGGAAGGGGATGATATTATTATTCCATCAGCTTCTATTAATTTGTCTCCTATTTTCTCTAAATCATCTTCAATAACACATCGACCTTCTCTAAGACAGGTATTACAACCAGTACAAAACTCAAGGTTAAAATCATTAATATGTATGTGTTCAGTTTCAATACCTTCATTTTCTAAAGATTCTAATGTCTTTTTTAATAGATGATCAGTGCCTCTTTTTACAGGGCTACCTAGAATACCAACTACTTTCATTAATAATCCCTCCAGTTGTTTATTGTTTATAGTTATTCTTAGCCTGTTTAATTACTTTTACTGCTTCTTCTATATTTGCCCAACCAATAATATCTACCTTTTTTTCTTCTAGATCTTTATATACTTCAAAAAAATGTCTGAACTCTTTTAATATGTGAGACTCAAGATCATCGATAGAACTAATATTATCAAAACGAGGATCTCTCATTGGTACTCCAATAATTTTTTCATCTCTACCTTTTTCATCTTCCATAATAAACATACCAATTATTCTTGCTTTAATTATACAGCCTGGAAAGGTAGGGAAAGTTGTTAATACCATTGCATCTAATGGATCCCCATCATCTGCTAAAGTATTTTCAAGGTAACCATAGTCTGCTGGATAATAAACCGGTGAGTATAATACTCTATCTAGTCTGAAAGCTTCTTTTTGTTTATCATATTCATATTTGTTGTTACTTCCTTTGGGAATCTCTACAAATACTTCCATACAGTTATTAGACATGGTATTTATCCTCCTTATTAGTTTATATCAATCCAGTACCTACACTCCTCATTTACTATATCTTCTAATTCTCCATTATTTGTTTCAATTATCTTTCTTGAAGCGATATTATCACTATCGCAAGTTAGAAGTAATCTATCTATTCCTTTATCTTTAGCTTTTTTTATAAGTTCCCTTAAAATTAATTTGCCATAACCCTTTTTTCTTTCTGACCTACGAACTGCATATGCTGCATGTCCACCTTTTTTTCTTAAATTATCATTAAGATAATGTCTTAATTTACCCATTCCAACCACTTTATCTTCAACCCAAAACCAGTAAATGGTTTGAGGTACATAGCCTTCAGGTAAATCTTTCCCTTGTGCCATTCTCTTATTCGATTTAAGATATATTTGAAACTCTTCATAAGTTAATCCATTAGCTTCATTATGAAAACCATTTTTTTCTTTTTCAATATCCTGTAACATATCATATATTTTTTTACCATCATCTAAACTAAGTTCTTTTAAACTCACCATACTTAAAAATCAGCTCCACTATTTTAATTTAATCCAACTAATATTTCTATCATATTTAAAACCAATTCCTTCTGATAGTGTAATAGATTTATCATTTTTACACTCTATATTTATATAGGGTAGTTCATTTAGTTCTTTCTTTTCATTTATTAAAGCTCTACCGATATCTTTTGCATATCCTTTATTTCTATATCCTTCAATAACATGTAAAAAACCTAAGGATTTATCATCATGGGTTGCTCCCCAGGCAACAGCTTTACCATCTTCTCTTATACATGCAGAAATACCTTCAGTGATTCTTTTTAATAGAAGGTCGGATGAGAGATACTCTGAATAATTCGAATGTTTAAGAATAGTTTCAACATCTTTTTCTCTTAATATATCAATATCATATTTGGGTTTTTGTATTTCTAAATTTTTAGGAAAATAGTATCGGCGGGTTTTTAACTGCCAATCTATTTCTTTATTTGAAGTAATAATAGGTACCATCCAGTCTTCTATATTTGCAAAGTACTTTGAATTAAAATCTATTTCTTTAATTAATAATTTAAGTTCTTTTAAACTACTACTTACAATATAGTTCCATAGATGATCACTTTTACCAATAATTAAAAAACTATTATTCTTATTATATACTTCTTCGATTGGATTATTTTCTACAAATCCAATTACACTCATATTTTTAATTGGATCATTTCTTAGTACATTTAATAATTCATCTTTACTCATTTTAATCACCTTTGTATCTTATTTTAATAAATAGATCATTACAAAATGAAATACACTTCCTGCTAATACAAATAGATGCCAGATCGAATGACTGTATTTAAATCCTTTACTCTGTAATGCATAAAAAAGTACTCCAACTGTATAAAACAGTCCACCAACTATTAAAAATATTAAACTTTTTACACTTAAAGCATGAATCAATGGTTTGATAGCAAATATTATAATCCAACCCATTAAGATATACATTACAACACTTAATATTTTGAGCTTATTGATATAAAAAACCTTAAATATTATTCCAAGTAATGCTATCGACCAGATTACAATAAACATAGTCCAACCTATCTTGCCCCTTAAAGCAATTAATGCAATTGGTGTATATGTACCCGCTATTAGTAAAAAAATGGAGGCATGATCAAATTTACGTAGTTGTTCCTTAGCTTTTTTGATTGGAATACCGTGATATAGTGTAGATGATATATATAGAATAATTAATGTTGAACCATAGATAATATAACTTAACATTTCATAAAGGTCACTATTGTTATAATTAGTTACAATCAAAAATATGAGAGCAAAAATACCAAAAAGTATTCCTACACCATGAGTAATTGCATTTGTAATTTCTTCTCTTTTAGAATATTTTAATGAATCACGCATTAAATCTTACCTCCTTTTAATCAAGTTATATTATTTAAAATAGTTCTTTATAGCTATCTTTAATTTCTTTATATCTAAAACAATCTGTTAGGTGATCATTTATAACTCCAACAGCCTGTAAATAAGCATAAATTGTTACCGAACCAACAAATTTAAATCCTTTCAACTTTAAATCTTTTGCAATCTTTTTTGAAAGATCACTTTCTGCAGGAACTTCAGATAATTTCTCCCAACTGTTAACTATCGGTTTATGGTCTACAAATGACCAGAGATAGTTGCTAAAACTTCCATAATCGTCCTGTACCTTTAAAAACTGTTTTGCATTATTGATTGATGATTCTATTTTTAACCTATATCTAATTATACCATCATTATTAAGTAATTCTTTTATTTTTTTCTCATCATATGAAGCTATTTTTATTATATCATAATTATCATATGCTTTTTTATAGTTTTTTCTTCTTTTTAATATAGTTGACCAGCTTAATCCTGCCTGTGCTGTTTCTAATGTTAAAAACTCAAATAATTTTTTATCATCAAAAACAGGTACTCCCCATTCTTTGTCATGGTAATTTATATATTGTTCACTACCTTCAGACCAAGGACATCTTTTCAAAAAGTTCACCTCATTTAAATTTGTTGTATTTATTTAATTCAATAGAATTAATCAAATCCCTTTGTTTGAAAAAAGCCCACCTTAAAAAGATGGGCTTAATTACTTAATTTTCATATATTAAATCAACATCTGCATAAGAAGAATCAATCCTTAATGGGATATCTCCTGTTCCTATAGTTCCAGAAATCATTTCTCTGCTATCTTCAGAACTTATAGGTAAATCAAGGTCTGATCTTAAATTTCCGTATCTAGCTGTCACATCAACATCTAAATTTTTATAATCATTGGTCATCCAGATCTTTAAATCAGAGTATCTTGAAGATATATCCAGTTCATTACTTAGACTTTCTATATTTACTTCTCCGTATTCTAAGTTCCCTCTAATTGGTCCTTTAACTTCATCTAAAGTCATGCCAGTATATCTTGTATCAATATCAAGGCTTCCATCAAGTCTATCTATATTTACTCCACCATATCTGCCAGTTATAACAGTGTTGGCATTAATATTAATTAAATCACTTTGAGTATACTGAGTGTTAAAGTTAAGTTTACCTTCTAAATTTCTAAAGTCATTTTTATTATATGAAGTATCTATATCAAGATTTCCGTTTAAGTCTGATAGATAAAGACTACCATAATCATTGTCTATCTCTATATCTCCTTTTACAAAGTTTACAGTTGTGATATTATATCTTGCTAAGAGATTTAAGCCAGAGTCAAAGCTATTAACTTCAACTTCTCCATAACGGTTAGCTAAATCTAGATATAGGTCACGAGGTGCTTTAATATTAAACAATACTTCTATTCCTCTTATATTAGCTGGTTTTGTTGGTCGATCAACATAGAGATTAAAGTTACCATTTGAAACTTCATAGTTTACCTCGATTTGATTGATATAACTACTTGCAGCTTCTTTATCGTTTGAATAAATTTTAATTTCATAATCTACTTCAATCTGATCACTATCATGACCCTCTATATCTATTGATCCCATTTCATTGTCCAAATTAAATCTTTCAATATTTTCTTCAGCTCTATAACTTAAGTTTGATCTTCTTACTGCTGTAGGATCTTTTCTATCATAATTAATAGAAGAAATACCAGTTATATTTTGCATTGACTCAGTTTCAAACTGCATGAAGTAATCAGCTATTACATCTTCATTATTGACTCTAAAATCAATAATCATAATTGCTACAATAGCTATTAATATCAATGCAATTATTCTTTTTCTTTTCATTTATAATCACTCCTAAACATCAAGTTGTTTTTCTAATATCCAGGACCCTGTATATACTATTAAGATTAATAATAGTAGTCCTGACACAATCGGTCCACTACCTAAATAAAATGTTGTTATTTCTTCACCATATGGTCCTGAGTACATTGAATCTATTGGAATATCAGGTAACCAGTTAAATAGCCTTGCTAAAAAACCACCAATTCTAATTAATAGATAATGACTGATTGCAAATACTACTATACTTACTAACCATCTAAACCTACTGAAAAAGCAGCTTACCAGATATGAAAATTGACTTATTATATATGGTACAAATCCAACTAAGAGATAAAATATAACTCCTATTACTGCCATTCTTGTAGAATAGGTACTTGCCACTGCTTCAGGTACTTCTCCTAATACATATTTAACCTGTTGGTAATGGAAGAACATATGAATTCCAAATGTATAAAGTGTTAAGATTATATATACTAATGCACTTGAAGCAAACTTAGATGTTACTACCTCATAACCTTTTCTGGGTAGAGACTTTAATAAATAGATTGTGTCATTTTTCCATTCCTGTCTAAAACTTTGATAACCTTGCATTAACATTAGTAAAGGAAATACTGCAAAAGGTATAAAGCCTAGACCGAATGATAGACCTAATGGCCAAACATCCATTTTTGTTAATAGATACACTTCCCAAGCTGTTACTAATAATAATGATACTAATATGGTAAAAAGCATACTTTTAAATTCTTTTTTAAACAACGCAAACCAAGCTCTCATTTAAATACCTCCCTTACTAACTCCTGTACTGATTTATTTCTCTCAGCTCTTAGATCATCTGTATTTCCTTCTAAAATGGCTTTGCCATTTTCTAAAAATATTACGTGGTCAAAAAATCTCTCAGCTTCAACAACTTCATGTGTTGAAATTATTATTGTTTGAAAATCTGATTCATACTCACTAATTAAACTCTCTAGAATTCTAGCCCTTGAATTAGGGTCAATTCCTGCTAGTGGTTCATCAAGAATTAATACAGGTGCATTTCTTGATAGTACTAATATTAATTTTAATCTTGCCACCATACCTTTGGATAAAGTTTTTATCTTTTGTTCTAACTTCAAATTCATAAATTCTACTAAATCTTTCGCTTTTTCTGTACTAAAATCATTATACTGAGAATTAAAAAAGTTTATTGAATCTATTATTGTCATCCAGTCATAAAGATGATTTAATTCTGGTAAAAATGCTATATGATTCATAAGTCTTTCTTCTTTTTGATCAGATATTATTACTTCACCTGAATCCTTGACTACTAATCCAGATATTATTTTTAAAAGTGTTGATTTACCGCTTCCATTTGGACCAACTAGACCTGTAATCTGTCCTTTTGGAAACTCAACACTTAAGCCATCTAATGCAAGTGTACCTGGATACTGTTTACTTAAATTATTAACCTTTACTGCTGTTTCAGTCATTTTTTATCCTCCTCTCAAACTCACTTTTTAACAAATTTATTATTTCTTCCTTTTCAAATCCAATCGAAACCATTTCAGTTATGAACTTCTGTACTGCAGAATGTGCCATCTGTTCATTAATCTCTTTTATCACTTTATCATCATCCTTTATAAAGGTACCTCTACCTCTTTTTGTTTCAACAAGATCTAATATTTCCATTTCTCTATAAGCTCTCTGTACTGTATTGGGATTAACCTGAATATCTTTAGCTAATTTTCTTTGTGAGGGTAATTTGTCCCCGGGCTTTATTTCCCCACGTGCAATCTGTTTTTTGATTTCATCGATAACCTGTTCATAAATCGGTTTAGAAGCATTAAAGTCTATCTTCATGTGCTGCCTCCTTTCATATTGTTTTAGTGCACTACTTGACTATTACACTATTAGTATATTACTAGTTTTCCCTTTTGTCAAGTCTTTTTTTAAAAAAAAATATAAAAAACACACAGCTAAAAAACTGTGTGCTAGATACATCGTATTTTATAATAATTTTAGTACTTTTTAAGAAATGATTTTATAAGTTTAGCAGCTTTTTCTGGCACCTTCATCCAACCATAAGCATGGTCAAAGCCATTGATAGTACTTACTTCATACTTACCAGCCATCTTACCAAAAGCTTTCATTGACCTTTTTATCTTATCACTTTTCCATTCAGATCTTGAAGGTAGAAAATGTACTGGACAGTTTATGTTTTTATAGTATTTCTCAAAATTAAAGTCATAATAATTTTTCATATATTCTTTGGACACATATAATGGATAACAAGATGAATAACCTTTGTCTTCATAATAACAGACATTATTTTCAATATATTCTTCGAAGTATTTATTCCATAAACTAGCTTTCTGAAAAAATCTCTTCTCAGTCTCAAGAAATTCATCTTTTGTTTTATAATATTCTCCTGTTTTCTTTTCTACTTCTTCTAATTTTTCTTTTCTCATCTCTTCTATTTCTTCTTTTGTACCATTATGTAATCCATATTCACCAAATTCATTATATAGAGCTCCTTCACCGAGCAAAGCCTTAACATTACTATTAGAATCTGAAGCTAATACTACTCCGACTTCTGCTCCCAAAGAGCTTCCTATTATATAATACTTGTCTATATTTAGCTTTTTTAATAAAAGTTTAATATCAAAAGCTAAATCTTCAATATGATAACCCTTTTTAGGTTTTGATGACTTTCCATGACCTCTAAAGTCTGGTAGTACTACATTGTATTCATCTTTAAAAAATGGTAAAACTCCATTCCAGATTTCTAAATTACCAGACCCAAAATGAAGAAATAATATTGTTGGTCTACTATTTTTTTCATTATACTTTACATTAATATCAATTCCATTTTCTAAACTAATTAATTTTTCTTCCATTTTAAATCAATCCTTTCAACTTCTCTTAGTATTTGTTTGATTGAAAAGAACTTACACTAAGTATATAATATTATATATAGAGAAAATATTAAATAGGTAGGTGGAATTTATTGAAAAAATATAGTATTTTAATCTCATTATTTTTAATTATATTATTGTTAATTCCATTTGGAAATATTCAAGCTTCTGATCTTGATGTAGACTTTTTTATTAAATTATTTAATATTCAAAAAGATAAAATAGACTACTTTGCAAAGTTTGATATCTCTAATGATAATTTAAGTACAATGCTTTATTTATATTCAAATGCAGATCGTGAACTTGATAGAAATCAATTTGAGCATATTGTTAATGACAATTATAATTGGAGAGAATTAAGTATTTACTTTGGTCTTCCACCAGTTCTTTTTGATGATGAAGTAATAAGATTAAGAAGACCTAATAGATATAGAATGCAGGTTCCTTTAGGTAAAAAACATTATAGTAATAGATATAAGACCAACAGTGTTGAAGAAAAAGTTGATCTAAATCCAGGTAAGTATGAGTATTATTATAAGAACAAACTAAATGATATTGAAGAAAAAATTGAAGTTAAACAAAATAAGTATGAATATTATTATAAAAATAACTATATGGAAGAGAAATTATCAGTACACATGGTTACAAATAAATATGAATATGAATATAAAAATAGTCGTACAGGAGAAAGAATAAAAAAAGAAGGTAGAGGAAAACCAATTAGTTCTGAAAGATTATATAACAGACTAAGAAAAGAATATAATGACAAATATGATGACCAAAATGAAACGGAAGAAAAAAAGGATAATAAAATACAGTTTAATTTTCAGATTAAATTTAGTTTTTAATTAAAATATTAATAAACTTATATAATAAAACTATAGTATTCCTTAGGAGGAATATTTTGAATAATTTACCATTAACAATTAAGAATAATAAATATCCAATAAAAATATTTGCAATAATAGGATTATGTCTACTCGGGGATGCAATGTTTTATACTGTACTACCTACCCGTTTAGACATTTTTTATTTTTCTGGTACTCAACTTGGTATATTGCTTGCACTAAATCGAATTATTAGACTTGGTTCTAATTTTTGGGCAACAAAGCTTTATGAGAAGTTGGATCGTTCTATTCCTTTTAAAATTGCTGTGGTTTTATCTATTTTCATTACTTTTTCATACGGATACTTTGAACTTTTTTGGCAATTTTTAATTCTCCGCCTATTATGGGGAGTAACTTTTTCATTACTTAGACTTAAGGCACTTCTTATAATATTTGATTCAAACCTACCCGAAAATATGCAGGGTAAACTTTCCGGATTATTTCGTTCTATTTCTCGTTCTGGATATATGGCAGGAATGATATTAGGTGGTTATTTTGCGGATCTATTTAATTTTAGTATTAGTGCATATATCCTAACCGCTATTTCAGGAATTGCTTTGCTCTTCATATTTACTAAGGATAAAGATAATATCAAAAAAACAAATAATAAATCATTTAATCCTTCTTTTAAGATGAATTTCTTTCATTTAATTAAATCCAAGAAAATGTTTATTTTAATGTTTATGGGTTTTGCTCTTAACTTTACCGTATTAGGTCTTATTAATTCTAGTTATGGGCTTTATCTTAGCGATGTTTTTGGTGAAAGCGCTTTAATATTTAAAACTGTAATAGGAATTGCTACATTAAATGGATTTATTCTTTCTACTCAATCACTTTTTGAATTATTATTAAGTCCATTTTTAGGTAATATTATTGATAAATATAAAACGAATAAATTCATTTCACATACTTTTATTTTACAGGCTATATTAATGTCGATACTTGCTTTTTATAAAAATAACATCATTGCACTCATTGTTCCACTATTCATATTCATTAATACTGCATTCTTAATCCTATTACTATATATAGAAGTTGGTAATTTTAAAGAAAATACTGTATCTAATAGAATGGCAGGATTTACTACTGCCATTGATTTAGGTGCGGCCAGTGGACCTTTAATTTTAATATTTTTGGATTTTGGTCTAAGCTTATCTTTTCTTTATTTTATAAGTGCTCTATTGCTTTTTATAGCTGGAGTACAGTATTATTTATCTCTTAAAATTTAAAAGGTAATGCAATTTTTATTATTCTATTTGCAATATATAGTTGACATTATGTATATTATATTGTATTATTATATAAGATATAATTTATAAATGAAAGGAAAGATTAAAAATTGAATGAAAAACTTAAAATTAAAAGCTGCTCGAATTAAAAAAGATCTAACACAAGAAGAGTTAGCTAGCCAAGTAGGTGTAACTAGACAGACTATTGGACTTATAGAAAACGGAAAATATAATCCCACTATAAGTTTATGTAAAGATATATGTAAAGAATTAGATAAAACATTAAATGATCTTTTCTGGGAGGAAGATGTACATGAATAAAAACATTTTTAAAAATATAAATAATGATGAAAGAATTAAAAATATGATCTATAAATTTGGTTTTGAATCTTTTCTTTTAATATCAGTTCTATTGTCAATAATAGTAATATACAAAAATACATATATTATTGAAAGTAATCTTGGTTATCGCACAGAATTTTTTATACTTTCTATTGGGGTACTCTACTTTCTATTAAGAAGCGCTTTAAGTGGAATGATTTCTTTACCTGATAAAAAAGAAGATCGTAAATCATTTATCAAATATTTGTCTTTAGCAAATATTATTTTTGGTTTTTCTTTTGGAACTTATATTGCAATTAGAAACTCTATACTTTATTTGGAAGGAAACTTTAATTGGTTAAGTGTTTCAATCTTAATTATAACTGCAGTCAGTGTTATGATTTTGGGTTTTTCAATTCTAGGAATATTTCTTGTGATTTCAAATTATAAAGCAAAAAAAGATTTAGATTAATATAATCCTTTTACAATAATGTATTAAAAATAGAGAGCTACCATCTGATAGCTCTCTATTTCATCTTATTTATTTAAAGGAATACTAAAGTAAAAACTTACACCTCTATCTTCATTTACTGTCCAAATTTCACCTTCATGAAGTTCAACTATGAACTTGGCAATTGCTAATCCTAAACCAAACTCACCATCTTCTCCTTTTTGAAACTTCTTAAATATTTTTTCTTTATTTTCTTCTTCAATTTGTGGACCATCATTATATATTTTAATAACAACATTTTCATTATCTTTTTTAAGATCTACTTTTACCTCATTATGGGCATATTTTAATTGGTTATCAAAAATATTATCTAAAACAACTTCCATTTTTTCTTTATCACATTCACAAATAATATTTTCTAGGTTTAAATCCCAGTCAATTTCAACATTACGCCATTCAAATCTATTAACTTTTTTTAGAATTAAATCCTTTAAGTTAACTTTTTCAATTTGCAATGATTGATTTGCTAAATGGTCCATCTTTGTAATATTTAAAAGTGAATGTACCCTTTTCTCCATTTTAAATGTTTCATTCTCCATATTTTGTAAAGTTTTATTCATATCTTCTTTTGGAATAATACCATCTAATAGTGATTGAATATAACTTCTAATTACCATTATTGGTGTTTTAAGTTCATGAGATGCTTCTTGTAAAAATTCCTGTTGTTTTTGATCCCTTTTAATAAGTTGTTTTCTCATCCAATCAACTGTTTTACCTAACCTACCAATCTCATCTTTACGATCTAAATCAACTGGAATATCCCATTTCTTATTAGCAATATTCCTAACTTTACTTTCTAAGTTTTTTAGTGGTCTAGATAAATATCTAGCCAATAATATAGAAGCTATCCAAGTTACAACTGAAATTATTATCAATATCCTTATCAAACTACCAAAAATAATCTCAACTAAATTATCTCTATACATACTTGTAATATATGAAACAAGATAAAAAATCTTATTACTAATTTCAACTTCTCTTATTCTATAAAACAAATGCCTTTTATCTAATTCTTCTTGATAATTTTTAGCTTCAACATCTTGAGATATAGACTGTGATATAAAAATCTCTCCATATTCAATCGGTGTGTTACTACCAATCATTATTCCTTCATTTGATAACAAAGCATGTCTTACTATTCTAAAAGAAGGTTCCTTCATATTTTCTTCCTTTGGTAAAGAAGGAGTAAAGTTAAATAATTCTTCCCTTATATTACCATAGTTTATTAGATACTCCTGAGCATCTTCTAATCTAGCATAGGACTCTTTTGTGAAAGATGATCTTAAAACAAATGGAGTTGTTATTGCAATAATAATAGCCGTTCCACCTAAAATAATACCTAAGATTATCCAGATTTGAAATGAAAGTGGTTTATCTTTTAATTTTAAATTCATTTTTTCATCATCCTATATCCATGTCCATAAATCGTTTCTATCTTTAATTCCGGAAGTTTTTTTCTTAATCGTCTTATTAAATCATCTACTACTCGATCTGAGCCAAAGTAGTCTCTACCCCATACATTATTAAGGATTTGTTCTCTAGTTAAGGCATGGGTGATATTATTTAAAAAGTACTCTAATAAATCAAACTCTCTTGCAGTTAAATCAATATATTTATTATCATCTTCTTCTATTTTAACAATTCTACTTTTCATATTAATTTGATATTTTCCATATTGAATTACTTTTTCTTGATCCTGATCACCATAGATTCTTTTAAATAGTTTTTTAATCCTTATCACTAATTCTCTTGGTGAAAATGGTTTAGCAAGATAATCATCACTACCTTTTTCAAGTCCGGTAATTCTATCTAAGTCTTGATCACGGGCTGAAATAAAGATTACTGGAATATCAGAATCTTTTTTCTTTATTTTTTCTATCAATTCAAATCCATCAAGATCTGGTAACATGATGTCTAAAACCCAAAGATCAGGATTGTCTTCAATAACTTCTTCTGCTTTTTTCCCATTTTCAAAAGATTTTACAACCCAACCTTCATTCTTTAAATATGAAGTTAGAATTGAATTTAAATTACTATCATCTTCTACAAGATATATATTATAGCTCATCTTAACACCTTCTGTTCAATATATATTTGCTGTGCTTTATTTTCACCACAGTATATTTTTAAACTTAAAATCACTTTAATATTAAACCATTATTTTAAAAATTTTAATACTTCTTTATTAAATTTTTCTGGAAAAACCATATTAGACGGATCCATAGAATCATCTATCACTACTAATTTAGAATTTTTTAATCCATCAGCGATTTTTTTGCTTGCTTTAACCATTATATCAATTTTCCCACCAACAATAACTAAGGAATCTATATCTATTTTTTTAAGCTCTTTTATTATATTAATTTCATTAATTGCATTTCTTGCTAAGACTAATTGATCATAATCAATATTTAAACTCTTTTTTTTAAAATATTCTTCAGCTTTATCTGAGACTCCCTTATATGCTGAAGAAAATAGTTTAGCCCCTACCTTTTTGGGTAAGTACTTAAAAATCTTAAAACCATATAATTGAAATTTACCAATCATCTTTTCTTTTAAAGAACTTAACTCCCCAAAACTGTCTACAATTATAATCTTTTTAACCTTTTTGGGAAACTCAACTATAAATTTTTGGGCAATAACACCACCCATACTCACCCCAATAACTATAGCTTTATCTATATCAAAATATGTTAATATCTCTTTTATATCATAAGTGAAATCATCAAGGCGTAACTTATTTACTTTTAAACTTTTTCCATGGCCTCTCATATCAGGAACTATTAGAAAAAACCCTTCTTTTATAAATTCATTTATTTGTTGTGAAAACATCTCATGGTCAGCACCTATTCCATGTATCATAATAAGTGCTGGATTGTCTTTTTTTCCATAGGTTTTAACATTAATCTTGACATTAGGTTCTGTTTTTACAAACAAAATATCACTCCTTGAATGAAAACATTCCTAATTATACTTGACTTTACTCATAACTTAGTGCATCAACAGGATCTAATTTTGAAGCCCTATATGCTGGATAGATTCCAAAAAACATCCCTACTGCTAGTGAAAATGAAAATGCTAATAATACAATTGGTACAGACATAATAAATGGCCAGCCACCTGCTTGAGCAATAAAGTATGCAGCAGTGGCTCCTAATATTATTCCAATTATTCCACCAATACTACTAAGTGTTAATGATTCTATAATAAATTGAAATAATATATCTTTCTTTTTTGCACCTAATGCTTTTCTGATACCGATCTCTCTCGTTCTCTCAGTTACTGATACTAACATAATATTCATGATTCCAATTCCACCAACAAGCAATGATATACCAGCTATACCAATTAACATTAACTTCATACTATTAGTTACATTACTGATTGTATCTAATAGTTGATCTTGACTAAATATATTATAACTTTCATCTTCAGAAACATAACTATCTAAAAGATACTCGATTTCTTTTAAAGCTATACTTGCAGTTTCACTTGATTTAGCCTGAGCAACAAAGTTACTTACATAATTACTATTACTTATTTTATTCATAAATGTAGTAATAGGAATATAGGCTTGATTATTTAAATTTCCAGTCATTCCTCTACCCTTATCTTGCATAACACCGATTACTTTAAAAATATGAGTTTGATTAGCAATATTAATTTTTATATTTTGTCCAATTGGGTTTGAATCTGGATATAGTTCTGTGACAATTTCTGAACCTAAAACAATAACCCCAGTGCTATTTTCTACATCATAATCAGATAAAAACATTCCTGAGTCTGGATAATACTTGTTGATAGCTTGATAATCTTCTTCAGTACCAACTAAACTGGCTTGTAAGTTATTATTTCCATTTATAAACAAACCACCCATACTTCCAGTAGGTACTACCCGATTTACATTTGGACTATTTTTTTCAATTTCTTCTCCTAGTTCTAAGGTGAATATATCAGCTGAGGACCTACTAATACTTCCCCCATAACCTCTTGTATATCCAGGACTAATATTTATTAAGTTTGATCCTAGATCAGATATTTGAGAAGTTATTTGTTCCTGAGAACCTGATGCAATTGAGACAACAGCAATTACTGCTAAAACACCTATAATTATACCCAACATAGATAATAGGGTTCTTAGTTTATTAGCATAAAGACTAGATATTGCTATCTTAATAGTTTCAAATATCATGCTACCACATCCTTTACAATGTGGCCATCCACAATATTAATAGTTCTTTCAGCATATTCCGCTATATTATGCTCATGAGTTACTAATATAATTGTATGTCCTTGATCATTTAATTTTTGAAATAAATCCATTATTTCCTCACCAGTTTTGGTATCAAGATTACCAGTCGGTTCATCAGCAAGAATCAATGATGGGTTATTGGCCAAAGCTCTTGCCACTGCTACTCTTTGTTTTTGCCCACCTGATATTTCATTTGGATAGTGATCCATTCTATGACCTAATCCAACTTTTATTAAAAGATCTTTTGCTCTTTTTATTCTTTCTTTTTTACCAATTCCTTTATATATTAAAGGTACTTCGACATTATGCAGTACAGATGTTTTGTTTAATAAATTAAACTGTTGGAAAACAAATCCAACTTCTTTATTCCTTATTTCTGCTAGCTTATTTTCACTTGCTTTTGATACATCTTGTTTGTTTAAACTATAATAACCTGATGTGGCTTTATCTAAGCAACCTATAATATGCATCAAGGTTGATTTGCCAGATCCAGATGGTCCCATGATAGCAACCATTTCACCTTTATTAATTTCAAATGAAACTCCTTTTAGTGCCTTAACTTCTATTTTTCCATTTTTATATATTTTTGTAAGATCTTCTATCTTTATCATTTAGTTACCACCACCTGGAGGTCTCATTCCACTACCAGGACCTCCAAAACCCTGTGGAAGACTATTATTTAGAGCAGCTGTGTTAGATATTATTTTATCTCCCGGATTCAATCCTGATAAAATAACAACTCTAATTCCATCTGTTAGACCTGTTTTGATTTCAACTAAGTTAGTAGTTTCTCCTTCAACCTTTTGTACATATTTTTCACCTTCACGATCTACTACTGCTGTAATAGGTATTATTATTTCATCTTGTATTTTATCAACTATAATATCCATATCTGCTGATAAACCTGGTTTAAAAGAATCTTTAACCCCATCAATTAAAACGGTTATTGGAATTGTGACAACTCCACTTGTACTTTTTGCTTTTGAGCTTATTTCAGTTAACTCACCTGATAAGCTTTCTTGAGGTAATGCTTCCATTGTTATTTCAACGTTTTGACCAAGTTTTAATTTTGATAGTTCACTTTCATCAATATTTGCCTTTACTTCATATTGAGTATTATCGATTAATATAGCTACTTCTTGTCCACTAGTCAAAAAGTCCCCTTCTTGGACTAAAAGATCAGTTATGATACCAGAATATGGTGCTTTTAGTCTTGTATCTTCATAGTTATCCTTAGCAATATCATAGTTTAATTTTGCTTCTTGTATTGCATTTTTTGAACCATTAATTTGAGTTGTTTTATAGTTGTTTTCAGCTTTAATATATTCTAATTCTGCTCTATTATTTTTTAGTTCAATTAATATGTCATTTTCATTTACATATTCTCCTTCTTCAACTTTTACAGATGATACAGTACCATCTGTTGAAAAAGTTAAGTTTTGTTCTTCAATTGGATATATATTACCACTAACTGCTATTGTATTTTTCATACTACCCTTACTTACTTCAATTGTATTATTTTCGGTAATCTGTATTCTCTGATTTGCATTATTATCTTGAGCATTTAATCTTAAGTAACCAAAATATCCAACTGCTGCAATTACTGCAATTATTATTACAATTATGACTTTCTTCTTCATTATTGATTTACCTCCTCTAAAATTTCAGCAGGTTGTGAAAAAATCAAAAGATCTAATTTATTTAATAATAGACTATCTTTTGAACTTTTTAAATTAATTAAAGCAGATTCTTCATTTAACTCATTTTCAGTTAAAAATCTTTTTTCAACTGCACCGGCTTCATATTGTTTTTTTACTATTTTAGTATTATCAGATACTTTATTTAAGTTTAACTCTTTTCTCATAACATCCATTTTTGATAGTTCAATTTGATCTATAATTTGTTCTAAACTATTTTCTGTATTATTATATAGTTGTTTTAGTGTAATTTCATTATCTTTAATTTCCTGTCTTTTGTTTTCTTCTTTAATCTCTTGTATTCCACTATCAAAAAGATTAAAACTAACATTTAATGATGCCTGAAAATCTGTCTCACTATTATATTGACCATCTACACTAAGCTGAGGATTATCTTCTTTTTCTAACCAATTTAACTCATTTTTTAAAAGTTCGTTTCTATTTATAACTGAAGCAAATTGACTACTTGTTTGAACTATATTATCTATCAATTGTTCTTTATCTAAATTGCTTGCTGTTAAATAATTTGTAAGATCTTGTAATCTATTAATTACAGAATTATTTTCATTTAGAACAACATTTGTTTCTTTAGATAGATTAATACTGTTTAATAATGATCTTTTTAGTTGAGAATACTGTTGTTCTAACTCTTTAAGATTATATTCAGCATCTTTTAGACTTAATTTTGCCTCTAATAGTTCTTGTTGGCCTGCTTCATTTATCTCAACTTGTTTTTTTACTTCATTATAATTATCTTCAGCTAACTGTAGTCTTTTTTCTAATATATCTATATTTTGATCTATTCTAACTAACTGTAAATATTGTTCTGTCCATTTTTTTACAAGTTCTGCTTTTTTTGAGTTAAGTTCTTTTTGTTTTTGATTTAATTGGTTGTTTAATTCTATTAAAGTTCTAATACGTTCAGAAGGTAAGTTTGGGTATAGATCTAAACTAAGATTTAATCCATATATAAATTCTGAACCATCAAAATCATAAGTCATATTAGGACTGATATTTAAGTTGTCTTCTGCTATTTTTTTATTAATATCTACACTTACCTGATCACTTTCTCTATTTATAGCAATATTTTCATTATCAATTAATACTTTATTTATATTCATTATTGCCTGCCAATCAGCTTGTGCATTGTTTAGTTTAATATTTCTTTTGATATTATCTATTTCACTTTGTATATTATTAATATCAACATTGTTTTTTATCCCATGATTAATTAACACTTCTAAAGAATATTCTGCTGCAAATATATTTGTTGAAAATATTGAAACCATAACTAAAGCAATTACTAATATTGGTATATATTTTTTATTTTTCATCTTCTAACACCCCTTCTGTAGGGTATAAGAAATGTTCTAACTGTTGAGCTTGACTATAGTAGTTCATATATGAGCTATATAATTGTTGTTCAGCCTGTAGTAATGATATTTCACCTTGGTATAAGTCATTTTGGGTTATTAATCCTGCATTATTTTGTTCTTTTAAAATTTCATAATTTTCTCTTGCTTGTTCAATCTTATCTTTTTGTAGCACTATATTATTTTCTAAATTTGAAAGTTTATTATAGTAATTCCTTGCATCGTTTTTAATATCTTCTTTTTGTTTTTCTAACTGTAATTGAGCAGTTTCAACTGTAATATCTGTTAACTGCTTGTTCAAATCAGAAGAAGATACAATTTCCTTTCTTTTTTTATCAACTTCTGCAAGTTCTAAATTAAGTTCATTTAATTTTACTTCCCAACTATTTTTTAAAGAAGTCTCAGATATTTGTTGTTCATTAAGTTCTATCATTTCTGGCTCATTTAAACTTGCTATCTTTATTTCATCTTCTCTTTTTATTCCTAGATGAACTTTCAACTCTGTTTTTAACTGTTCATATTGATTATTTAATTCTTCTTTTTGCTGAACAAAATCATTTAATTCGATCTGTTGTTCTAAAATATCTAATTGACTTTTTTCTCCAACTTCATACTGTGCTTTTGTTTCATTTAATAATCTTTCATTTAAAGTAATCTGTTTTTTAATGATTTCTAAGTTCTTTTCCTGTAGTAAGATGTTTGTATAATGTTGTACTGTTTGATTTGATAAATTATTAGCTGTATCAATATAGCTTTTTTTAGCATTTAGATAACTATATTCAGCCTGTAGTTCATTATAATTAGACTGATTTGATAAGTTTTCTGCTTTTTTTATTTCATACTGAATTTCTTGGCTTTCTAGATTCTTTTGCGCTATCTTTAAAGATAAGTTATCTTTTAATGTCATCTCTAATGCTTTGTCTAGATTCAATTCAACTGTTTCTGCTAATATTGTTGGTGTAAATAGTAATAATAGTACCATTACTAATATGGAAATTTTATACTTTTTATTCATTTTAATATCCCCCTACCATTTTATCTTATTTAATCTTACTTAAATATTATCTTATAAATATCACACAATTATGTGATTTATGTGATAATATAATACTAACTTATTTAAATTTAGTTTTTATTATTAAAATATTAAGTTTTTATTAAATTTAAAACCCCAACCTAATATTATAGGTCGGGGTATAAATATCAAAACCAATCTTTCTTTTTGAAAAAATATACCATATAAGCTGCTATAGCTATCATAACAAACCAAACCATGAAATAACCATTTCTCCAAGCTAGTTCTGGCATATATTCAAAGTTCATTCCATAAATTCCAGCTATAAAGGTCAATGGAATAAATATAGTAGCTATTATTGTTAAAACCTGCATTACCTCATTCATTTTATTACTGATACTAGATAGATATATATCTAACATACCTCCAAGCATATCTCTTATTGTTTCAACAGTTTCTATTACCTGTATTGTATGATCATATACATCTCGAAGATATAGTTTTACTGGTTGAGTTATAAACTGTATTTCATTTTTTTCTAACCTATTTACAACCTCTCTTAAAGGCCAAACAGATTTTCTTAGAAATATCATTTCATTTTTCAAAGCATATATTTCTTGAAGAGTATCTTCAGAGGGTTGATTAACTAATTCTTCCTCTGTAATTTCTATTCTATCACTAACTTTTTCTAAAATCATAAAGTAATTATCTACAATAATATCTATTAGAGCATAAGCTAAATAATCAGCTCCCATATTTCTAATTCTTCCAAGCTCATTTTTTAACCTACTTCTTATAGGCTCAAATACATCTCCCTGTCTTTCTTGAAATGTTATTACAAAATTTTCACCTAGGACTATACTTATCTGTTCTGCTTCGATGTCTTGAGATGTATCATTATATTTTAACATTTTCAATACTATATATAGTGTTTTATCATGTTCTTCAATTTTGGGTCTTTGGTGAGTATGAATTATATCCTCTTGAATTAAAGGATGAATTTCAAATGTTTTTCCTAAATTTTCTATAAGATCAATATTAGATAATCCTTCCACATTTATCCAGGATACTGTTGGAGATTCTTTTAATTTAAAACATTCATCAATCTTTTCTACTTCTTTTTCTTGATGAGTATCTTTATCATAATCAATGTAACTGATTTTCACTTCTTCTTCAATAATATCCTCAGGTTTGGATAAAATGCCTGGTGGTTCTCCAGCTTTTTTTCTTTTCTTTCCAGTTAGTTTTTTGATCTTTCTTAACACTTTTTAACCCCCTTATTCATCTCGTTTTATTTCTGCTTCTTTTTTAATGTCATTATAGATTTCAATTATTTCTTCTTCATATCTTTCTTCAGATTCTACATGTCCCCATCCCATATGAAACTGAAAAACACCATCATATCCAGGAACATGGTAAGATTGAATTATAAAGGGTATATCTCTATCTTTTAATACATCTTCCATGATGTTTGCTTCTATTTCATTATCAAGGATAACTATTTTTTTATAATCACTCATCTTTATCCCTCCCCAATAATATTATTTATATTATGAATAAATTTTCTCTAAAACTTTTTTATATCTTTTATCAATAAATTTTTCATCAAAAGTTATAATATTATTATCTTTTAAGATCCATTTACCATTAATCATTACATTTTCAATCATTGAAGGTCTTCCATTAATTAAAATATTACTTAAAAATGTTGAAAAATCTTTGTTATCAATATATGGCATTAAATTTGTGTTTTCTTTATTAATAAACTGTAAGTCTGCTTTATAATCAATGTCAATTAAACCTATCTTTATTTCAGGAAATAAAATTTGATGAGGATTTATAGTTACCATCTTAAATATATCTTTTGCTTTATATCTATCAAGTTCTGAATGTGTTTTAAGGTAATAATATGTGTTTCTCATTACTTCCCAAAGATCAGTTAATAAAAAATCAGTACCTAATAATATATTTATATCTTCTTGAAGAAATTTTTCCAATGGGGCATATCCTGCTCCACTCCAATAGTTAGATATTGGACAGTATACTATCGAAGCTCGTCTATCTGCTATAATTTCAATATCATTATTATTAACATAAGTACAATGAAATAATAATGTATTATTATCTAATAAATTAAACTTATCAAATAGTTTAACTGTTGTTTTATGAAATTTGTTTGTTACAATCTTTTTTCTTTTTAAAGTTTCGAGACAATGAGTCATTCTCAATGAAGGATATTTGTTTTTTATATCAACTAACTCTGGTAAGATTTGATCTTCAAGTAGTTCTTCTTCAGGTAAATGAGTACAGTATTTAATAAATTCATTAGATTTATTATAATAATTTTCAATATTATCATATACATCTACTACTGTTCGCAAGTTAGAAGTTTTGATTACCTCTTTTGTCCACTCATAAACTCCGGGGATATCACTTTGGCCTGTTTCTACTAAAGTAGTAATCCCTTGTCTAAGGTATTCACCGTATGATTTTAACATTAATATATGAAATTCCTCTTTAGTAACTTTTTCATCAAGATAATCAAATGATTTTTGTTGTAGATTACCTTGATAACTATTATCAAACCAATTTTCCAATGGCTTATCTTTAAATATACCTCTGAAAAGAGAAGAAGGATTATGTGTATGGCCATTAACAAAACCTGGGAGTATAAAATAATCATTACAGTTAAATATACTATCAACTTTATGATTGTTTTTTTCAATCTTATCTTTTATATCAATAATAATACCATCTTCAATTAATATATCTCCATTAGTAAATTCAAATTCATTATTTAAAAATGTACAGTTTTTTAGTAACTTAATCATAATTACACCCCATCATCTTATTATTTTAATAATATTATATTCTATACTATATTTTATATTATCTTATATCTTGTATATTTAATTCTCTGATAGGATAGATTTTCCTTTAATTGAAATGTTAATTATATAGGGATTTTATGTACTGTGAAATCTTTATATAGGAGGGGGGTTAGAAATGATAATTAAAATCTAATTTGTTTGAGTTCTTTTAATGAATTGGTTATATTAACAATATATTTTTCATTAATATTTTCGTCTTCTAAAATTATAAAGTATAAACTTCTTAAAAAGTTTTTGATATTAAATATTAAGGTGTCTT
>Ga0102934_1000362_pt1 | contig 29545 bp, 29 predicted proteins | sample SalPonR2_A_D1_MG_FD_78175 | JGI IMG/M metagenome (GOLD analysis project Ga0102934, IMG submission 78175) | Salt pond soil microbial communities from South San Francisco under conditions of wetland restoration - Salt Pond MetaG R2_A_D1_MG | ecosystem: Environmental > Aquatic > Marine > Intertidal... | reverse complement strand
CAGGAATTCGAAGCAACCGCCGCTGCTGCCCAGTCGCTTCCGGAGCGACCGGACAACGACACCATGCTCAAGCTGTATGCCCTCTACAAGCAGGGATCAAAAGGCGATGTCAGCGGTGAAAAGCCGGGATTCTTCGATTTTGTCGGCGTCGCCAAGTACGAGGCCTGGGAGAAACTCAAGGGGATGGACCAGGATGAAGCCAAACAGCAGTACATCGATCTGGTCAAATCGCTGCAGGGCTGATTGCCCGATCCGAGCCGATCAGGCATTGAGCCGAGATGGCCAAGAACACACGTGAGCGAATCCTGGCCATGGCGCTGGTGCTGTTCAACGAGGACGGCGAACCCCATGTCACCACCAATCGGATCGCTGATGAGCTCGAGATCAGCCCCGGCAATCTCCACTATCACTTCAAGACCAAGGGCGATCTGATCGAAACACTTTTTTCGGCCTATGAGGGCCGGATGCTGAGCCTGCTCGCCACCCCGGAGGAGCGCGATCCGGAGATCGAAGACATCTGGCTGTTCATGCACCTGGCTTTCGAGACGATCGGAGAATTCCGCTTCTTCTATCGCGACCTGACCGATCTGTGCTCGAGATTTCGGGGCCTGCACCACCGTTTCCGCGGCATCCTGAGGCTTTCGATGGACACGGCACGTGGCCTGCTCGATGGCATGGCGCATTCCGGACAGCTGGAGGCCAACGACCACGAGCTCGACTCGATCGTTCGCAATATCATCCTGGTCAGTACCTTCTGGCTGGCTTTCGATCAGGTTCTGGAACGAGAATCCGATCCGCGGCCAGGACGCGCCGTCGCGCAGGTGTTGAGCATCGTCAGTCCCTATCTGAGGGGACGGGCCAGAACGGAAATGGAAGCCCTGGCATCAGCCTATCGGCACTAGTCCAATCCTGAGTAAAGCCTCATTCAGGGCCCTGGACAGGGCTTTAACCAGGGTTGGACCAGTCAAGACCATAAAAAAGGCCCGGATCGGTTGATCCGGGCCAAATCAGCAGCCACGCTAGGGCAAGAGGGAAGCCCTTGGCTGCCTCGGGGTAGAAGTATCAAGCCGGATGTGGCATCCGGTCAGCTGGACGCTGATGCTGCTTTCTTCGGGGCCGTTTTCTTCGCCGGCGTTTTCTTCGGCGCCGAATCGGCTTCAGCATTTCTGGTCATCGCAGCGACCCGCTTGTTGAGCTCTGCAACGCGTTCGCTGAGTTCGTTGATTTCATCGGATGTCGGCACGCCCAGTCCGGACAGTGCGCGCGCCACGCGCTGCTCGAAGACTTTCTCCAGCTTGTCCCAATTGGTCTGGGCCTGCTCACGAACTCTCTCGACCCGGCTTTCGACATCGCCGCGGACCTTGCCGACCCGGCTTTCGACGTCGCCACGAACGCCGTCAACGGCATCATTGGCGGCCTTGCGCCCTTTCTTTTCGAGCTTGGAGCCTTCCTTGACCAGGCGATCGAACAGCTTCGCTGATTCGCCGAGCACCTTGTTGCGCGTGTCTTCGACAGCCTTGGTGCTCTGCTTGAAGACCTTGCTGCCTTCATCCTGGGCCAGTGAAAATGCACCCAGTCCAGCCAGCCAGATCTCGTGCGCATAATCCTGCGCCTGATTGGCGGCTGTCTTGCGCGCGGCAGTTTTCTTGCTCACTTTCTTCTTTGCGACTTTCTTCTTCGCGGTTTTCTTGCTCATCAGAGGTATCTCCGGATTAGGTTTGAATTCTTTCGCGACGGCTGTATTCCGCCACTGACAACGCTAAGATAGGTCAGCGAACTAGAGTGGTCACACTAAACATGAATACATCGGACTGGGCGGCTTTCGCCGACGACAACAGCCAATTCGACTATCAGGGCGACGCCCTGTCGGAACGCTGGGCGGCACTTCATCAGGGCGACTGCGAGCCCTGGCCGGATGGGGATCGAATCCGTCTGCTGGACCCGGACCACCCTGACCCGGAGGCGGCGGCGATGCAGCTGGCCGAGGCCTGGCGCTGCTACCATCGCGGCGATTTTGCCGGTGCGGTCGATCTGGCCGAAGAGATCGGACTCTTCGCCCATGCCGTCGCCAACAAGGCCTCCGGCATCTATGCCGACTATCTGGAAGAGGAGGATGAGGTCAAGCTGGCCATTTATCAGTCAGCCATCGAACGGGCGGAATCGGCAATCGAGGCTTTCCCCAGGGACGCCAACGCTCACTATTTCCACGCCTTCGCACTCGGTCGCTACAGTCAGTGCATCTCAATTGCACAGGCACTTGCACAGGGTGTCGGTGGAAAAATCAGGAAATCGCTTGAAACCACGCTGAAACTGGCACCGCAACACGCGGAAGCTCTGACTGCATTCGGCCTGTACCACGCCGAAATCATTGACAAGGTCGGCAAACTGGTCGGGTCGATGACTTACGGTGCCAGCGCCGACAAGGCACTGGACTGCTTCACCCGGGCCCTGGAAATCACCCCGGATGCCCCGATTGCCCACATGGAATACGGCAACGGCCTGTACCTGCTGTTCGGAGACAAGCGACTGGATGACTCCAATGCCGCCTACGCCACGGCCGCTGAAAAGACCCCGATAGACGCCATGCAGGCGCTCGACCGCGACTACGCCGAAGCCTCACTGGCCTGACTTCCGACCGGGCAATCGACCGAAAGCCTGAACACCAACGGTCATCTAAACCGGTCAATGATCAGATCTGGATCACGCGTCAGTCATCGATCAGATCGTTCTCGATCCAGGCGTGAACCGAATCGACCATGTCCGGGCTGACCCAGCCCTCCTGCGGCCCGAGCAGCAGGGTGAGATTCAACAGATGCTCGAATTCGGACTCGAAACGCCGCATCACGTTGAACGGATCGGGAATCCGCTTCTGATCGGCAATCAAACCGCAGAAGACCTGACCCCGATAACTCAGGATACTGATGCCCATGCCGATCGACCCGCTCTGCGGAACCCAGAACATCATTTCCTTGAGCGGCGACCCGGCCAGATAGAGCGTGTCCTGCGGCCCGGGAACGTTGGTCAGCACGGTACTGGCCTTGCGGCTGAAAAGCTCCAGTGCGGGCTTCTGAACGGCGCCTGGAGTCATTCCCAGAGCCGCCAGGAGACCGAGCGACATCACCGCCTGCTTCGAGCTCTTGAGCTGGTGCATGAACTCGGCCACCTGATACAGCCGCGCCAGGGGATTGGATTCAGCCACCGGAAGATCAAGAAAGACCAGACCGAAATGATTTCCCAGATCCCGTGCATGCTCCAGCGGCCGTAGATTGACCGGTACGGTGGCACGCATGGTCAGCTCGGAGGGATCGTCGCCCTGATCACGCAGGTAATGATGAAGGGCACCGGTCATGGTGGCGATCAGCACATCATTGACGGTACAGCCCAGGGCCTTGCCGACCGCCTTGACCTCCTCGAGATCCAGCGGCTCGGCCCAGGCGACGTTCTTCCTGACGCCAAGCTCTCCTTTGAACCGCGACGGCGGATCATCCTCCAACAGCATGGCCGTGGCCAGCTCGGACATGATCTCCCCCGCACCCACGGCGTATTCCGAGGCCAGATGCGGTTGCTTGATCAGACTGAGCGCCTCATCAATGACCTTCTGGCCCAGATGCTGGACTGCGTCAATCCCATCCCTGGCGGGTGCCGCCAGACGCCGAAAGATGCTCGATTCGGCTTCTCGGCGCTGTTTCCACTGCTCCTGCTCGACCAGTCGCTCGGACTTCTCGGCGCTGGTTTCGGTCAGCGACAACATCACCTGAACCAGAGCAATGCCATCGGCATAGCAATGATGAATCCTTGAAATCACGACCGGCCCGTCGACGTAGTTGTCCACCAAATGGAACTGCCAGAGCGGCTTGGTCTGATCCAGCGGCGTTGAGGCCAGCTCGGATACCAGCTCTTCGAGCTCGCGCTTGTCCGCCTTTCCCGGCAGTGCGGTATGGCGAACATGGCTGCTGATTTCAAAGTTGGTGTCTTCCTCCCACCAGCAGCCCCGGGCCGTGTCGACCGCTTTCTGGCGAAAGCGGGGGAAGGCAAGGAAACGGTTGGCGATCACGTCCCGGAAATGCTCGAACTGGACCGGATGATCCAGAACGATCACACCGGTAATCATCATCAGATTCGTCGGCTGCTCCATGCGCAGCCAGGCGGTATCTACATTGGCGATAGGTTCCTTGCGAGCGGTCGGCACGATCGAGTGTGTCCCGGATGACGGATGTCGGAAGCTGGCATTCTTCCACGGCCTTGTCGATTGGTCAATTTCGACACAGCCCAGACCCTACTGAAGTCTCAGCTCAACGAATACCCGATGAGATTTGAAGGGGGACGCGGGAGCGGTCAGCCCGGGAGAACCAGGCAACCCGACATCAATGCACCTGACGCTGGCTCACCGTTTCGCTGGCCTGACCCGGCAGATCGTAGGGCAACTTCACCTGGTCAAGCTCGAATTGCTTGAGTATCGGTCTGAGCTGGTGATGAATCAGCGGATAGAGCTGTCGGGTGAGCGAGCCATGACACGCAGTGAAGGTCTCGAAATCGACCGCTTCCCCGCAGAACTGGCGATACACGGCCTGAACGATGATCTCCACCTTGAACAGTGGCTCGATGGCCTCGGAGCCTTCTCGATGCCCTCGACACAGGAGCCGGGCGGTCACCTGATATTGCGAAACACCGCCGTCCTTCGGCATGTCCCGGGGCGTCAGCTTCAGCTCGACCTTGGCACTGAATTTCTGATCCGGGGCGACGATCTCCTTGAGATCGGCGCTGAGGCGGGTCACCTGCGTGTGAGCCAGGGCGAACCTGTCGAGGAGATTGAGCATGTATTCACGATCCTTGCGATCAATTCTCAGGTATGGAAGCGAGGTCAGGCACTTTCAAGCTGGAATCCGACAAAAAAGAAGCCCGGATCCTTCGATCCGGGCCACTTTCCTGCATCCGGCCCGTGATCCGGACCGGGGACTCCGAGCCTCAGTCTGCCGGCGTGAAGGTCAGCGTTTGCACCGCAGTCGCATTCGCATCAGCCTCGCCAATGCTCAGCGGCAGATAATCGTTGACCAGCCAGAGGCGAAGCTGATTGGTGTAGAAGGGACTCAGGAACACGCCGCTTCGACCGCCGGGAATGACCTCTTGGGCCTGGGGTCCGGTCGGCGCAAGTGTCGCGACGTTCCTGCGAGCCGGACCACTGCCGAAGGTGAAGCTGTTCACGTTCCGGCCGCGCGCGCTGTGACTCGATGCATCGACTGCTTCATAGCCGCCGGCACGGGCAATCGGCGCGCTGCCTCCCGGCGGGAAACTGAACGGTGTGTTGTCGCCCAGCGGGTGACTGAAGACGATGGTGTGGAGTCGGCCCCAGCGATAGTCGTCCAGATCCGAGGAATTGCCGAATGCCGCGGCAAATTCATCGGATGCCAGCCGATCCAGCGTGATCTGCAGCGAAGCCAGCAGAACGCCGTCACGCGCAGAGGCCGGGTCCGGCGCGCCGGGCAGATTGAAGTAGGTCAGGCCCGATGCCGCCTGACCCTGGGTCAGCGGGAAGAGTCTCAGCTGATTGACCAGTGCTCGCCAGGCGGTAGTGGAACCGGGCAACTCATCACCCAGGCCGACGGCCTGGAGAGTCGCATCGATGGTGTTGGCAATGACCTCTCCACGCCAGACGCTGTAGATCGTCGCCGCGACGCTGTTGGCGACCTGGCTGCTGGTCGGAACGCTGTTGCCGCTGGGATCACCGCCCGGATCGAATCCACCCTCGACGCCGGTCGGTGTCGAGAAATCCCAGTCCGACAGACGCGCCATGGCCTCTGCCATGCGGGGGTCACTGGTGAACTGAGCAAGCCCGGCCCAGGCATCCTCACTCGATGCGTTGGCGTAGGCCTGCAGCAGGAACGGCAGCAGCAGTTCGGCATCCAGAAGCTGGTTATTGGCCTGGAGTTCCTTCATGTTCTCGATCGTCACGTTGCCCTCGGCGACCAACTGCTGAAGCTCACGATCGATACGTCCCATGCGCAGGTCGGCGTAGGCCGGGTTGAGATAGTAGATCCCGTTGCCGCCCGGACGCAGCTGATTGAGCGGATTGCCGTCGAGCGTGGTTCCGACCGGGTCGTTGTTGGCGTTGGCCAGATAACCCCAGGGCGGATTGCTGATCTGCGGCATTTCATCGCGCGGAATCAGGGCATACGGCGTGCCCTGCCCTGGCTGCGGCGACTCTGCGATCAACCACTCATGATCGAAAGCACCGCTGCCATCCCGGATGAACCAGGGCGGACGGCCGCCGTCAGGGGCCAGGTCGTTCTGGAGGTCTTCGCGCAGGGGCATCTCACCGCCGGTGTAGTAGGCGATATTGCCTTCGATATCGGCGTAGAGAAAGTTCTGGGCACCGATCGCGAAATCGCGCAGACCCAGTTCGAAGTCCTCCTGGCTGCGAGCTCGCGCCCAGGACCGGAAGGTCGACAATTCGAAGGTCGGGCCCCAGCCGGTGTACTGGACCGTGAGCGCCGTGTCGCCGAGCAATTCGACGATCGGACCGTTGTTACGGCGCGGAACGATGAAAACGATGCCGCCCGAGTCGTATCCGACATTGGCCCGATTGACGTCATCAAGGGTGCCGCTGCCCGGATTGTTCACAAAGTAGGTCTGGAAGGCGTAGACGATCGGCTCGGGGACCCCGTCATGAACCGTGTGGGTCGGCAGACCGAAATTATTGACCAGGATCTGGTCCTCGAAGACGTCGGTAACGTCCATCCGGTTGACCGTCGAACCCCAGCAGAAGAAATCGGTACAGGCCTGTGCGTTGACCGGCGCTCCGGCAAATGCCACGCCGCTGATGACCACTTCTTCGTCGCGGATCACGACGTTTTCGTTCATGAAGATCGGCGCCATGCCGAGCTGCAGATGCGGGTCGTTGGCAAACAGCGGATAACCCGATGCCGTGTGCTCTCCCGACACCGCCCACCAGTTGCTGCCGATATCGTAGCCTTCGTTGAGGAACGGCAGACCAGCCACCTTTTCCCGATAGCCGCGTGCCAGCTCGATGGTGCTGGCGCTGATCCGGCCCATGTCATCGACCTGGGCGGTGTCAGCATCGAGTTGCGCCAGGGAGGCTTTCAACGGCATCGCGGCGTCACCGGCGGCGGCCATACCGGCCTCTGCTGCCGATTGCGGCACCACGATCCCGATCCGCTCGAACCAGTCGGGAATAGACACGCGCCCATCAACCGGGATGAACGGGTTGAGATCCTGCAGATAGAGCGCGGTTCCGTCGAAGCCGACCACATCACCCACGGCCTGGTAGGTCCCGACTCGAACGGTATTGGTGATATCCGACAGGCTCTGGTCGAAGGATAGCTGGAAGGCGAGCAACTTGCCGACCACCAGCGAATCCACCGACGACCAGGGCTCGGCCATCGACAGCTCGAGCGCGCCGTACTCGGGGGGCAGCGGATTGTTGGCGAGATAGAAGTTCACTCCATCCACATAGGCCTTCAGTGCGCCCTTCTCGTCCTGATCGAGCTCGGCGAAGGTGGCCCAGGCTGCGCGCCGCAAACCCAGCGTCCGAAGGGTGATATCACTGGACAACGCGGGCGCTCCAAGCAGCTCACCCAGGGTGCCGCTGGCAATTCGACGGAGGTAATCCATCTGGAAGAACCGATCTTTGGCGTGCAGGTAACCCTTGACGAAGGAAACATCGGTTTCGGTCTCACCGATGATGGTGGGAATTCCGTTGGCGTCGACCTGAACCGTGACCGAATCATTCAGCCGCGGGACTTCGATGGTCTGGGCCTGCAAGGCATTGGCCGCCAGCAGACCCACCATCAGCGTGGATAGTAGTTTCATTGTTGATACCCCGTTACTTTTTGTTAGGTCCGGTGATTATTGCACAAGCCGGGCGGTGAACTCACTGCTCACGTTTCAGCCCGATCGAACTTACTAAAGCTCCGTGCGCACATCCAGAAGCTCCGGAAAGAAGGTCAGATCGAGCGCTTTCTTGAGAAAACTGACGCCGCTGGACCCGCCGGTACCGGTCTTGAATCCGATGATCCTCTCGACGGTCTTGAGGTGCCGGAAACGCCAGAGCTGGAAGGACTGCTCGACGTCGATCAGCCGCTCGCAGAGGGCGTATTCGGTCCAGTAGCGATCGGTATCGCGATAAATCTCGACAAAGACCGGGACCAGTTCGGGCGTGCGCTGGTGGGCCCGGGTCAGATCGCGACTCAGGCAGTTCGATGGAACCGCATGGCCATGACGGGCGAGAAAGAACAGAAAGGCGTCGTACAGACTGGGTGAGGCCAGCGTCGAGGCCAGCTCCGCGCGTGCCTCGGGGTCATGCTCGAACAGATCGAGCATCTGGGCATTCTTGTTGCCGAGCAGGAACTCGACCAGTCGATACTGGTGCGACTGGAATCCGGAGGCATCACCGAAAACGCCCCGGAATTCGACGTATTCGCTTGGTGTCAGGGTCTCGAGCACGGCCCACTGATCGAATAGCTGACTCTGAACCAGCTTGACTCGGGCCAGAATCTTCATGCACGGCCCCGGATCATCGTCCGCGAGGTGCCGGATTGCGGCCCTGAGCTCATGGATGATCAGCTTGAACCACAACTCCGAGGTCTGATGCTGGATGATGAACAGCAATTCGTCGTGGTGCGGCGGGTCCGACAACTGATGCTGTGCCGACAGAATGCGTGGCAGATCCAGATAGCTGGCGTAGTCCAGCCGGTCCTTCAGATCGGTCTGAATCGAGGACTCGAGGTCGCGTTGATTGGGTGGTTTGTTCATCAGCTGGCCCGACTCCACTCGGTGTCAGATAGATGGCGCTGCAGTTTAACGCGAGCGTGCCGGGGGCGTATAATGCCGATGGCCTGGCCGACCGATCACTGCCGACAAAGAAATCGGACGCCGAGGACCAGCAAGTATCGATCACGACTCGTTACCAAAGCCACGTTCAAAAAAGAGGAATTGCCATGGCGCGCACTGTCGCCGCATTCAAGGTGGATCATTTCCAGTTTCTGGGAGCCGACGGCAAGCTGCTCGACAGCCAGCACGTTCCGGCCCTGGCCAGGGATTTCGACCGCCTCCGCGAGCTCTACACCCTGATGACCCTGACCCGCGTTTTCGACAAGAAGGCGGTGGCGCTGCAGCGAACCGGCAAGCTCGGCACCTACGCTTCCAGCCTGGGCCACGAAGCCGCCCATGTGGCCATCGGTGCTGCGATGGCCGACGAAGACTGTTTCGCGCCGATGTACCGGGAGTACGGTGCGCAGTTCTATCGCGGCGTGAAGATGACCGAGGTCCTGCTCTATTGGGGCGGCGATGAGCGCGGCAATGCGTTTTCAGGTCCTCGCCACGATTTTGCCTGGTGTGTTCCGATTGCCACCCAGTGCCTGCATGCAGCCGGGGCGGCAATGGCCTACAAGCTGCGCAATGAAGCCCGGGTCGCCGTGTCGGTCGTGGGGGACGGGGGCTCGTCGAAGGGCGATTTCCTCGAGGCGATCAATGCGGCCAGCGCCTGGAAGCTGCCGCTGGTTCTGGTCATCGTCAACAATCAGTGGGCCATTTCGGTTCCCCGCTCCAAGCAGAATACGGCGGCCACCCTGGCCCAGAAAGGCATCGCCGGCGGTCTGCCGAGCATTCAGGTCGACGGCAACGATCTGATCGCCTGTCTCTGGGCAATGGACAAGGCGGTCAAGGCAGCTCGCGAGGGCAAGGGTGCGTTCGTGATCGAGATGCTGACCTATCGTCTGAGCGACCACACCACGGCCGACGATGCCCGTCGCTATCGCTCGCAGGACGAAGTCGATGCGGCCTGGGAGCGAGAGCCTCTGATCCGCCTGCGTCGCTACCTGATTGACGAGGGCGCCTGGGACGAGGAGCGCGAGCAGGAACTGGTCGATGAATGTGCCCAGTTCGTCCAGCAGGCCGCCGATGAATACATCGATATCGTGACCAACGATCCGCAGCCGGTCACGGCGATCTTCGATTACATGTACGCCGAGCTGCCGCATGATCTCGCCGAACAGCGGACCTACGCCGAGCAGTACCCCGAAGACGGAGGACACCACTGATGGCTCAGATCACCCTGATCGAAGGCGTTACGCTGGCTCTGAAGCGGGCGATGGAAGAGGACTCCAGCGTCGTTGTGCTGGGCGAGGATGTGGGCGTGAACGGTGGCGTGTTTCGTGCCACCGCCGGACTGCAGGAGACTTTCGGTGACGAGCGTGTCATTGATACGCCGTTGGCCGAGGTCATGATCGCCGGCATCGCCGTTGGCATGGCGGCACAAGGCATGAAGCCGGTCGCTGAAGCACAGTTCTGCGGCTTCACCATGCCCATGATCGACCATCTGATGTGCCACGCAGGACGGATGCGCAATCGGACGCGGGGCCGCCTGAGCTGCCCGATGGTGCTCCGCTTTCCCAGCGGCGGTGGCATCCACGCACCGGAGCATCACTCGGAAAGTCCGGAAGCACTGTATGCCCACATGCCGGGAATCCGGGTCGTCATCCCGTCCTCGCCATCGAGGGCCTATGGCCTGCTGCTGGCCGCTATCCGTGACCCGGATCCGGTCGTCTTCATGGAACCGAAGCGGATCTACCGCTGGCAGCGCGAAGAGGTCGTCGACGACGGAGAGGAACTGCCGCTGGACGTGTGTTTCACATTGCGCGACGGCCAGGATCTCACTCTGGTGACCTGGGGCGCGATGGTCAAGGAAACCATGCAGGCAGCCGACGAGCTCGAGAAGCAGGGCGTGAGCGTCGAGGTCATCGATGTGGCGACCATCAGCCCGCTGGATATGGACACCATCATCGAATCGGTGGAACGCACCGGCCGCTGTGTCATTGTTCAGGAGGCTCCGCGCCACTGTGGTGTGGCCAGCGAGATTGCCGCCAACCTGGCCGATGCGGGCATCTACAGCCTGCTGGCCCCGGTCAAGCGCGTCTGCGGCTACGATACGGTGATGCCCCTGTATCGTAATGAAATGAAATACATGCCGAGCGTCCGCCGAATCGTCGACGCAGCAAACCAGGTTCTGGAGGTCTCATGAAAGTTTTCAATCTGCCCGATCTGGGCGAGGGTTTGCCTGACGCCGAAATCGTTGAATGGCTGGTCGAGGAAGGCGATGTCGTCGAACTGGATCAACCTCTGGTGTCGATGGAAACCGCCAAGGCGGTGGTCGAAGTACCGAGTCCGTTTGCCGGCAAGGTTGCAAGATTCCATGGACGCGCCGGCGATGTCATCCAGACCGGCGCGCCCCTGGCCGAGTTTCTTGTCGATGGCGAAGAAGAACCGTCTCAAGCCGCCAGCGATGGCACTTCGTCCACCTCTGCTGCGGACGATACGCGCAGCGCCGAGACCGGCAGCGAGGAAATCGGCTTGGATGATGTTGACGCTGGCGACGTCGACCTGGCGGCATTCACCGCAGACAGGGCGGCCGATCCGGCAGAAGAACCCGATTCGAAGTCGATCGCTGCACAGGCATCGGAGTCGCCCATCGACTCGGATCAGGACGAGGCCACCAGCGACGAGACCGGTAGCGAAGAGACTGAACGTGAGGACACCGGAACGGTCGTGGGCAACGTCCAGTCTTCGAATGAAGTCCTGAACGAGCGGACCAGCACCGTCGGAGGCGTGAAGGTCACACCGGCCGTTCGTGCCCTCGCGCGGAAGCTGAAAGTCAACATCGGCTCGATCAGTCCGACGGGTGCGAACGGGGTTGTCACCGCTGGCGATGTCCGCAAGGCCGCCGAGAATCCAACCGCGAGCCGGGTCGGGTCGGAATCGGCCAGGTCATCCGCTCCACAGGCCAGTCCAACGCCAGCGCCGGCACCTGAGGCCGCCGCGCCGTCCCAGCCACCGAGCGACGAATGGGAGCCGATCCGGGGCACTCGCCGGACCATGGCAAGGGTAATGAGCGAATCCCATCGCTTGGTGGTGCCCACGACGCTGATGGACGATGCCGACATCCACGCCTGGCAGCCCGGTGAGGACATTACCGCCCGCCTGCTGCGCTCACTCTGGGCCGGAGCTCAGGCCGAACCGGGGCTGAACGCCTGGTACGACGGTGAGAACAGCGTGCGGATGGTCCACAAGAACATGCACGTCGGAATGGCCGTAGACACTGCTGACGGCCTGTTCGTCGCTGCCCTGCGTGATGTCAACAAGGCCGATCGCGGGCAGCTTCGAGGCGAGATCAACCGCCTTCGCGAAAATGCCAGCAATCGGTCGATTCCTCCGGAGGATCTGAAGGATTACACGATCGTCCTGTCGAACTTCGGCAAATTTGCCGGACGCTATGCCACGCCGGTCATCACCCCGCCCTGTGTTGCCATCGTGGCGGCCGGTACGCTGCGGCACGAAGTGGTCCCCGTGCTCGGCGGGATCGAGGTCCATCGCATGATTCCTCTGTCGCTGACCTTCGATCACCGCGCCTGCACCGGAGGCGAGGCGGCCCGCTTTCTCAAGGCGATGCTGGACGATCTGTCCAGAGCCGAGTGAAATCCATCCACGCGCCTGGCAACGGACTGTCGTCCGGCGACCTTCGCCGGATTTCGGCTGAGCGGAAAGGGTCATGATCGTAACGGGCCAGTCAGGGCCGAACATGATCATCGGGGCCTGTGAGTGGGTTGCCCTGCCCGCTCTGGGCATCGTCAAGCTGCGCGCTCGCGTCGATACTGGCGCGAAATCCTGCTCACTCCATGCCACGGACATCGAAACATTCGTTCGGGACGATCAGGACTGGGTTCGGTTCGACGTTCATCTCGGCTATCCGGAACCCAGTCGGACTCGACACTGCGAATGCCAACTCCTGGGTATCAAGACGGTTCGAAGCACTTCCGGCGAGAGCGAGCAGCGGCTGAGCATCCGAACCCATATCGTGATCGGCCACTCGAGCTGGCCGGTCGACATCACGCTGAGCAATCGAGAGCGTATGCGCTACCGCATGCTGCTGGGTCGCGCTGCGATGAAGAATCACTGCCTGGTTTATCCAGCCAGGACCTTCCTGCAGGGCACACCTCGGCTCGACTGATCCCAAACAAACCGGAGATTCCATGCGCATTGCCATCATGTCACGCAGCAAGACGATCTACTCCACTCGGCGTTTGATCGAAGCTGCCCAGGAACGCGAGCACGAAGTGCAAGTCGTGGACACGGCACGCTGCTACATGAATATCGCGTCACACCGTCCGACCATGCACTATCGGGGCCGGCAACTCGATGCCTTCGATGCCGTTATTCCACGCATCGGTGCATCGATTACCTTCTACGGAACGGCCGTGCTGCGTCAGTTCGAGATGATGGGCACCTTCCCGCTCAATGAGTCAGTTGCCGTCACCCGATCACGCGACAAGCTCAGATCCCTTCAGCTGCTCGCGCGACGCGGCATCGGCCTGCCCGTGACCGGTTTTGCCCGGGCACCGGATGATATCGGCGACCTGATCGAGATGGTCGGCGGCGCACCCCTTGTGGCCAAACTGCTCGAGGGCACGCAGGGTATCGGGGTGGTTCTGTGCGAGACCCGAAAGGCAGCCGAGAGCGTGCTCGAAGCCTTCATGGGCCTCAATGTCTCGATTCTGGTCCAGGAATACATCAAGGAAGCCGGCGGTGCCGATATTCGCTGCTTCGTGATCGGAGACAAGGTGGTGGCCGCCATCAAACGCCAGGCCAAGCCGGGAGAGTTCCGCTCCAATCTCCACCGCGGCGGTTCTGCCGAGTTGATCAAGATCACGCCGCAGGAGCGCGCGGTCGCCGTTCGCGCAGCCAAGATCATGGGGCTGAACGTGTCCGGCGTGGATCTCCTGCGTTCCAATCACGGCCCGCTGGTCATGGAGGTCAATTCCTCGCCGGGTCTCGAGGGGATCGAGACGGCCACCGGCAAGGATGTCGCCGGATTGATCATCGAATTCCTCGAGAAGAACGCCCAGAAGCACAAGACTCGGACGCGCGGACAGGGCTGACTGAACAACGTCAACGTACCCGAGAGCAGCGATGATTGCTGACCCGGACCCTCACCGGAATCCGGAAAACCCCGCCGGCTATCGCGGGGTCCTCATCCTGCTCGCTGCCGCTCTGGCGTCAGCTGCGGCGATGCTGAGCATTCTGCCGGACGGTCCGATGGTCGATGAGCATTTTCATCACGGCCAGATCCTCCTCATCAACAGCGATGAGTCCCAGCGTGTCCCTGAACTGACAACCCCGCTTGGCTATCACCACAGCGTTGCCTTGCTTGCCCGGCTCTTCAATGTGGAATCGGTCTACGGGCTGCGCGCAATCAGTGCGTTCCTCGGTCTGATCAGCGTATTCCTGGCCTGGGCCTACCTGCGACAGAAACGCTCCGCTCTGCCGGTGCTCCGGAGCCTGCAGATTCTTGTCTGCCCCCTGCTCTGGCCGTTCTATTTCCTGCTCTACACAGACCTTGCTTCTCTCAGCCTGGTCCTTGCGGCATTGAGCCTGTTCTCGGCGGGGCTATTCTGGCCATCGGCATTGGTCGGCATCGCGATGCTGGCCTGGCGGCAAAATAATATCGTCTGGTCAGGCCTGTTCTGGCTGACCCATTTTCAAACGGCCTGGCCCACCCGCGGCGATGCCGCCGCTCTCCGCCCCTGGATCATCAGAACCTGCATTCTGGCCCTGCCGATGGTGGCGTTTCTGGGCTTTCTGATCATCAACCGCGGCGTAGCCATGGGCGACCATGCGATGCACGAGATCGGACAGAAACTGCACCCAACCCAGGTCTGGTTCCTGCTTCTGGTTTTCTGGCTGATCCTGCTTCCGCTGCACATTGCTTCCCTGGGCGAGTCCATTCGATGGCTGCGCAAAAGCCTCTGGCGGATGCTTCTGATACTGGCGTTACCAGCCCTGGTCATGATCAGTTTCGATGTCACTCACCCCTACAACCTGGCTTTGCCGGAATTCCATCTGAGAAACGGCGTACTCAGGCTGCTCGACACTGACTGGCGACTCCTACTGCTTGGTTCCATTGCAATGACCTGGAGCGTTCTGACGCTGATTGTCACCCGAGTCAGAAGCCCGATCGGAGCCTGGCTTTATCTGGTGACTGCCATTGCCCTGCTCCCGATCGAGTTGATCGAGCAACGCTACTACATCGTTCCGATCGTCCTGTTTCTCCTGTTCAGAAAGGCGCGTGCTACCGCAGTCGAAGTTGCCCTGCTGCTGTGGTTCCTGATTCTGAGCAGCGGACTGACCGCTGCGATCGCATCGACACGCTATTTTCTCTAGCAATCCTCTCCGCAGCTTGACCTCACTTCCAGACAATCGACCGGGTCGATGAGCTGAAGGAGACTGGCGTTGCGCTAGACTATTGGTCAGCTGGCCATGCGCTCAGACCGGCAAGACGCCTGAACGAAGTCAGCACAAGCCATCTCGCAGGCAAGTGAGGATCTGAAAGGAGATCGAGCATGACCGGCATCGAGAATGATCTTGGAATGTTTTCTGCCCTGCTGGCCGGAATCAGCTTGAGTGCTGCATCGGGGCTGCGGGTTTTTCTGCCCCTGCTTGGCGTTGGTCTGGCCTCGCACTTCGGATTTCTGGAACTGGGAGAGGGGTTCGACTGGATGGCCAGCGAACCAGTGCTGATCGTGGTCGGCGTTGCCGCCATGCTCGAGGCCTCGGCCTACTACATTCCCATTGTCGACAACCTGCTCGACACCCTGGCAACGCCTGCTGCCATGGCCGGCGGGACGGTCATCGTGTCCTCGCTGATGCCGGAATTGAATGCGCCGGCTCACTGGGCAACGGCACTGCTGCTGGGCGGAGGAACGGCAGGTATCGTCCAGGCCAGCACGGTGGTTGCAAGAGGTGCATCAACGGCCACAACCGGAGGACTTGCCAATCCTGTCCTGGCCACGCTGGAAACCGGCGGCAGCATCGTGGCCGTCGCCCTCGCTCTGCTCATCCCGGTCGCCTTCGGGCTGCTGGTCATCGGATTGATCGTCTGGCTGATCTACCGTCTGATTCGCCGGTCAACCCGGCGACTGCCCCCTGAATCGAATCAGAGCTTGCCGCCAGAGCTGTGAATCCACCTGACCTCTGAACAAGCCCAACCGTGATCGGCGACCATCCTGATCGACCAGCGGCAATCCAATATAAATCGGGCTGAGAAAGGCCCGACCGCGAATTTCCCAACAACCATAGCAGCCTGAAGAGTCACAGGTCACCAGCCGACCCGCCTCAAGGCCGATCCGTGTGTAGCGCGGTCGAAGCAGACGATACACAGTGAACGCGGCAGGGATGAGAAGGGCCAGGAGGAGCAAGGCCTTCCAGAGCTGCCCCAGGCCGCTGATCGAAACGGCCAGAATCGTCAGCCCGCCCAGCAGCGTGATCAGGAAAGCGATGGCGCGTGCCGGACGCACGACCGACAACAACTCAGTACGAAGCCCGTTGCTCGGCATGGTGCTGACCAATGGCCCGAACCAGATCGGCCAGGTCATCAGGGGGCTCGGCGCGGCCCATCATCCAGTCCCAGATGGCATCATCCTCGCAGGCGAGCAGTCGATCGAAGGCTTCCTGATCAACGACCGCAGCCCTCTCGTAGGTCGACTCGAGCCAGGCGGTGAGCAGCACGTCCAGTTCTCGCATACCACGTCGGCAGCGCCAGCGAAGGCGCGAGAGCTCGGTGGCTGAAAGGTTGTCGTTCACCGGGTCAGACGCCGCGGCGGGCCAGCATCATCTTCTTGATTTCGGAGATCGCCTTGGCGGGGTTCAGCCCCTTGGGACAAGTTCGCGCGCAGTTCATGATGGTATGGCAGCGATACAGGCGGAACGGATCCTCGAGGTCGTCCAGGCGCTCGCCCGTGGCCTCATCACGGGAATCGACCAGCCAGCGATAGGCCTGTAGCAGGATGGCCGGGCCCAGATAGCGGTCCCCGTTCCACCAGTAGCTGGGGCAGGAGGTGGAACAGCAGGCGCAGAGGATGCACTCGTACAGACCGTCGATCTTCGCGCGATCTTCATGCGACTGCAGGCGCTCCTTGTCGGGGGGCGCCGGGCTCTGGGTGCGAATCCAGGGCCTGATCGATGCGTATTGGGCATAGAAATGGCTGAGATCGGGCACCAGGTCCTTGATCACCGGCAGATGCGGCAGCGGATAGATCTTGACGTCACCCTTGATATCTTCGATGGCCGTTGTACAGGCCAGCGTGTTGACGCCGTCGATATTGAAGGCACAGGAACCGCAGATACCCTCACGGCAGGAGCGCCGGAAGGTCAGCGTCGGATCAATCTCGTTCTTGATCTTGAGGACGGCATCGAGAACCATCGGACCACATTGATCGAGATCGATCTGGTAACTGTCGACACGCGGATTCTCCCCTGAATCGGGGTCCCAGCGATAGATCCGGAATGTCTTGACGCGCTTGGCACCCTCGGCCGTGTGAACCTTGCCCTTCTGGATGCGCGAATTTTTCGGAAGTCTGAATTCAGCCATGTTGCCTTGCCAGTCTCGTAGGGTTCGATATCAGTAGGTGCGCGCTTTCAGCGGGACGACTTCGACATCGTCGCTGAGCGTGTACATGTGAACGGGGCGATAATCAATTTTGGTCGACCCGTCATGATCCATCCAGATCAGCGTGTGCTTGTGCCAGTTATCGTCGTCCCGATCGGGGAAGTCTTCGTGCGCATGCGCTCCCCGACTCTCCTTGCGATTTTCCGCCGACACCATGGTGGTCACGGAATTGGCCAGCAGATTTCTCAGCTCGAGAGTTTCGACCAGATCCGAATTCCAGATCATCGAGTGGTCACTCACCTTGACGTCATCGAAACCGGCCCGAACGGCATTAATCTTTTCTACGCCCTCGGCCAGGGTCTTGCTCGTTCTGAACACTGCAGCGTCCTGTTGCATCACCTGCTGCATGCGATCCCGAAGCTCGGCCGTCGAGGTCGAACCCCTGGCGTGGCGCAAGCGGTCGAATTCTCCCACCAGGTCGTCCATGACCCCGGACGGCAGACTCTTGTGCGACTGACCAGGTTTGATGGTTGCACCGCAGCGTTTGGCGACCGCGCGACCGAAGACGATCAGATCAAGCAGTGAATTCGATCCCAGGCGATTGGCACCATGAACCGACACGCAGGCCGCCTCACCGATCGAGTACAGGCCTGGCACGACGGCATCCGGATCGCCATCTTTCAGGGTCACCACTTCACCGTGGTAGTTGGTCGGAATGCCGCCCATGTTGTAGTGGACCGTAGGCAACACGGGGATCGGCTCCCGGGTGACATCGACGCCGGCAAAGATCTTGGCGGTCTCAGCGATTCCTGGGAGACGTTCATGAATCACATCGCCGCCGAGATGCTGCAGATTGAGATGGATATGATCGCCCTTGTCGCCGACACCGCGGCCATCGCGAATCTCCATCGTCATCGAGCGTGAAACCACGTCGCGCGAAGCCAGGTCCTTGGCATTCGGGGCGTAGCGCTCCATGAAGCGCTCGCCCTCGGAGTTGGTCAGATAGCCACCCTCTCCGCGAACGCCTTCGGTAATCAGACAGCCCGCGCCGTAGACGCCGGTCGGATGGAACTGAACGAACTCCATGTCCTGCATCGGCAGACCGGCGCGCAGGGCCATCCCGGTACCGTCGCCGGTACAGGTATGCGCCGAGGTCGCCGAGAAGTAGGATCGACCATAGCCACCGGTGGCAAGAATCACCGCATGGGCTCTGAACTCATGCAATGTGCCGGTCGACAGATCCCAGGCCAGAACGCCGCGACAGACCCCATCATCCATCAGCAGGTCGATCGCAAAATACTCGATGAAGAACTGGGCATCATGCTTGAGAGACTGCTGGTAGAGCGTATGCAGAATGGCATGACCGGTACGGTCTGCAGCAGCGCATGTCCGCTGCGCCGTGCCTTCGCCGTAGTGCGTGGTCATGCCGCCGAAAGGGCGCTGATAGATCTTGCCGGCCTCGGTGCGGGAAAAGGGAACACCGAAATGTTCGAGCTCGATGACCGATGGAATGGCCTCGCGACACATGTACTCGATGGCATCCTGATCGCCCAGCCAGTCGGACCCCTTGATGGTGTCGTACATGTGCCAGCGCCAATCGTCCTCACCCATGTTGCCGAGGGCGGCGCTCATCCCGCCCTGTGCCGCGACGGTGTGCGACCGGGTCGGAAAAACCTTGGTGATGCAGGCCGTTGACAGACCGGTCGCTGCCAGGCCCATGGTGGCGCGCAGACCGGAGCCGCCGGCACCAACAACCAGGACGTCGTACTCATGTTTGGTAATGTCGTAAGACATGCTCGGATCAGGCTCCAAAAGCGATATTCAGAATGGCCACCACCGCCAGGACTCCCCCGACCAGCGCGCCCACTTTGACCAGAAGCACAAGCGCCAGCTCGAGGCCGCGGTGATGGATGTAGTCCTCGATCACCACCTGTAGCCCCAGCCGGCTGTGATAGAGCGATGTGGCAAGAAACAGGATGGCCAGCGCGGCGTTGAATGGCTGGGCCAGAAAGCTCGAGGCCTCGGCATGCGTTGCTCCGATCACAGAGACCAGGGCGTACACGACCCAGGCGGCCAGTACGAGCATCACGATGGCGCTGAAACGCTGCGCCCACCAATGCTCCACCCCATCTCCGGCGGATCCGTGATTACGCGCAGTGGCGAGAGGATTTCTGAATTTCATGTCATCACCTCCCACCAGCTCAAGGCAGTCAGAAGCACCGCACCGGTCACGACCATGTAGCCCGAGGCATAGGCACCCTTCAGGTCGAGCAGCCAGCCGGCGTCCCACAGCAGATGACGAATGCCATTGAGTAGATGATAGAAAAGCGCCAGTGTCCATACGACCATCGCGATCAATCCGGCGGGATGACTGGCCACCGCCAGGAAGCGATCGTATTGTTCGGGCCCGGAAGCCAGGGCGATCACCCAGAGCACAACGGCAATCAGGCCTGCACTGAGGATGATGCCGGTGAATCGATGCGTGATCGACAGCACCGAAGTCAGCTGGGGCCGATAGATCTGCAGATGCGGTGAGAGCGGTCGGTTATCCGTCGCCATGGTTGAATTTCTCATGTCGGTAGGTGTCTAGAAATCGATGCAGCGTCCATTCATTTCCCAATCGCCATAGCGGGTTGGGTCGAGACCGTTCTTCCGCCCCCCGATCTCGGCGGGTGCCGTCGGTTGCTCAGCGGAGCCTTCGGTAATCTGGACGTCTTGCTGCTTGGTCTGATCGACCTTGGAATCGTTTGGAGAGGAGTCTTCAGACTTCATATTGATATTGTACCGATTTGTACATCAGGATGTGATGATCAATGACCCAATGGTTCAGACTTGACTACCTTTCCGGATGCCGGATCGAGGGGCCGGATGCCTTGGAATTCTGCCAGTCGCAATTCACCGCCGATATCGAGGCAGTGACCAGAGACCAATGGCAACAGATGGCCTGGTGCAGCAGAAAAGGCCGCGTTCGATTGCTGAGTCTCGCAAAAAGAAATCAAGATCATGTCGAACTCGTCTTTCCTGCCGGCCAGGCGGGACTGCTCAAGGAGCTGGCCCTGTTCACGATCGGCCGGAAGGTCGGAATAGGCCCGGTGCAGGCGGTAGCTGGCGCATGGGCCAGCGGCCAGGACACGCCCGTCGGCGGGGACCGATCCGGACGGGCACTGCGGCTGTTGTCGGTCAGCCAGGACGATCCCGCCGCGCCTGATCGCGAATCGCTGGACCGCTGGTTGCTGCAGGATGTGCTTGTACCGTTGCCCTGGCTCGATGACCGAACCCAGGATCGATTCCTGCCCCAGGCGCTGGGTCTCGAGAACAACGGGGGTTTGAGCTACACCAAGGGTTGTTATCCCGGCCAGGAAATCGTCGCCCGGGTTCATTACCTCGGTCGCGCGCCAGAGTGTCTGACAGGGTTCAGGATCGAGGCCCTGGAGCTAGTCACCAGCCGCGACCTGACCCTGGCCGATGCAAGCACCTCCAACGGCCAGCGCGTCACCCTGCTATCGGTAGCCAGACAGGACGACAACTGGATCGGACTGGCCGTGGTGCCGGACAAGGCAGGGAACGGCGATTCGATCGAATTCAAGCTCAACGGCAGCCATCTTCAGGCGAAAATGACGCCTGTCGGATCTCTGTGATAATATCCGGTCCAAACCGCTCGAGAATCAGAGAGTTAAAGGGGAAATTTAGATGAAAACATCAATCCTGATCTTTCTGGGATTTGTCTCGGCCAGTTTCGCTGTTCCGGGATTCAGCCAGGATGAAACCGCGGAAATTGTCCCGGCGGCGCCGACAATCGCTCCGATGAGCCTGACGCTGCAGGTGCACCCGATCTTCCCACCCGACCAGGCAGAGATGGTCTACGCACCCCTGCTTGAATACCTGCGCGCAATGACACCGCATCAATACGAACTGTCGACTGCCCGCGACTTCCATCGCTTCTGGCTGTCCATTCGACGCGGCAATCAACCCGACCTGGTGCTGGAAGATGCCCACCTGATTGCGCTGCGCATGCAGCGGGACGGATATACCCCGCTGGTCAAGGCTGCCGAGCCGGCGACGTTCTCGCTGATCGGCAACTCCATGAATATGGAGCCCACCCTTGATGAATACATTGCCCGGCCGGTGTCCTCCATGCCCTCGCCGAGTCTCGGTTACATGGTCCTGCAGCGCTGGTACACCAATCCGATGGCGCAGCCCCGCATTGTCTCGAACGCGTCCTCATGGCTGGAGGCGATCGAGATGGTCTTTGCCATGGAATCCGAAGCGGCCATTGCACCGCACAACATGGTGTCCCGCTATGTCAATCTGGCTGTCGTTCGGACATCGCAGGAATTCCCCCACGTCACCATTGCCGCTTCACCCGCTGTGCCGGCCGCGGTCCAGAACCAGATCCGGGAGAGCCTGCTGGATCTGCACAACAATGCTGATTACTTCTCGGCACTCCATGAGCTCGACATCAATCAGTTCGTACCTGCCGAGGCGAACGAATACGAGGACCTGGAGGACTGGCTGCAGGGCTTCGGCACAATGTAGTCCCCGGCACCCGCCAGGTGACCGAAGCAAAGCGGATGATCGCCAGCGCTTACTTTCTGGCAATCAGGTAGCAGATCCATCCGGCATCGGCATCGCCGGTTTCGCTGGCGGTGTAGATCCCGTCGCCTTCGCCAGTCTCCTCGTCGGTCCCCTCCCAGTAAATGCTCGCCTGGGAAAACCCGGCTTCGAGAAGCAGCTCCCTGATCTCGGGCAATGTCCAGAGTCGCCAGTGATACTCGAAGGCATTGGCCATCTCTGAGCCGTCCGGAAATTCGAAGTGGATCCTGCAGGTCATCGCGTGGCTGATGGGATCGAAACTGGCCTGATCCCAGACGTAGGTGAAATCGTCGTACTCGGTCCGCTCCTCCAGCTCCCGGTGCGCGTCATAGCCGCCGAAGGCATCGAGAAACAGGATGCCGTCGTCGACCAGGGCCGCGCGTGCCCTTTCGAAATATTGCCGCAATGACTGGCGGCTGGTGAACAGGTAATAGCTGAAATTCATGGCCAGAATCGCGTCGACCGGCTCGCTGTCGACCGCATTCACATCGGCCTGAATCAACCGGATTCGCGAACGTTGATCAGCACTGAGCACATCGACATGATGCGCTTGACCCCAGGCCAGGGTGTCGGCATCCAGATCGACAGCGATGGCCTGATTACCAGGATCCTGCCTGACCCAGTGCGAAGCGGTATTGGCGGTGCCGCAGAAATCCTCTCGAATACGTCGCAGCTCGCGTCCAGTCAGATCAGAAAATGTCTCGGCAACGAACTCCAGCTCTGTCTCTGGATCCTGAACGCTGGCTTCGTAGAGCACATGGCGATCTGCCAGTGCCGCCTGATTGATTTTTGCCATTTCTTGCCCCTGATGATTCGATTCAGCCCGGTGCTCGCATGGCAGGCCAGGCCGCGCGCAGATAGCTGAACATGGAAACGATGGTCAGCGCCGCGGCCGCGATCAACAGCCAGCGCCCGATCTCGAGAACCGGCAGCGGGCCGAGGTCCTGGCCGTAGAGTAGAAAACCGATGGCGACCATCTGCAGAATGGTCTTGATCTTTCCGGTCCAGGCGACCTTGACCCGCCCGCTCTCCCCGAGCGCCGCCATCCATTCCCTGAGCGCCGAGATCGTGATCTCGCGCCCGATGATGATGGCCGCAGACAGCGCCAGGCCGATCTCCGGATGGCGCTGGACCACGATGATCAGGGCCACTGCCACCATCAACTTGTCGGCCACAGGGTCGAGGAAGGCCCCGAAGGAACTGGTCATCTGGAATCGTCGCGCGATCCACCCATCCAGCCAGTCGGTCAGACCGGCGAGAATGAACAGCGTGACCGCAGCGATACTCGACCAACCATACGGCAGATAGAACACCAGCACCAGCACGGGAATCATGACGATCCTGGCCAGGGTCAGAAGTGTGGGGATGGTGAGTTTCAAAGGTGATGACCTGCAACGGAACCCCGCCATTATTACGCATCACTGAGCAATGATGGCGCTCGTCTTACATCTCTCGAAGCGCTGCGGCGATTCGCTCGGCGAGCGCGTTACTGATACCGGGAAGTCGAGCGATCTCATCGGGCCCTGCCTTCTTCAGCCCCTTGAGCCCGCCGAAGTGGGTCAGCAGCGTCTGCCGGCGACGCGGTCCCACACCGCTGATCTGCTCCAGCGGTGAGCCCTGAGCGCGCTTCTGGCGCCGGCGACGATGGCCGGTGATCGCGAAGCGATGGGCCTCATCGCGAATCTGCTGAATCAGATGAGAGGCCGGATGGTGGGGTCCGGGGCGGACCTGGCGCTGACCTAGAACGAAGGATTCATGACCGGCCTTCCTGCCCGGGCCCTTGGCCACCCCCAGAATGGGAATCCCATCCAGGCCCAGCTCTGTCAGAACCTCCCGGGCGCGGTTCGTCTGACCCTTTCCGCCATCGATCACGATCAGATCGGGCACCGTGCTATTGTCGTCGATCAGGCGCCGGTAGCGCCGAGTCAGGACCTGCTCCATTGCCGCATAATCATCGCCGGGGGTAATGCCCTCGATATTGTAGTGGCGATACTGTTTCTTCTGCGCGCCCTCCGGCCCGAAAACCACGCAGGAGGCGACGGTTTCCGTGCCGGAGATGTGGCTGATATCGAAACACTCCAGATGGGCCGGTGGCGACGGCAGATCGACCAGCTCGGCCAATGCACTCAAGCCCTGACCGACATGATCGCGCTCGGACAGACGCCGCCGAAGGGCGTCCTCTGCATTGGTCCGGGCCAGCGCCAGCCACTGGGCGCGCTGAGACCGCACCCGCCAGCGAATCGTGACCGGACCGTTCCGGCGGCTTGCAAGGGCCTCCTTCCAGAGCGCAAGCTCGGCAGGTTCGGACGACATCAGGATTTCAATCGGCGGAATCCGCTCGGCGTAGTACTGTCCGAGGAAGGCGCTCAGAACCTCGGCATCGCTGTCTTCGGCGGTCAGGTTGCCGGGAAAGAAACAGCGCCCTCCGATATTGCGTCCGTGCCGGAACTCGACCACCTGGACTGCAGCCTGCCCGCGCGTGGTGGCCAGCGCGATCACATCCAGGCTTTCGGCAGCGTCGGTGACATACTGGTTGGACCGCACGCGCTGCAGCGAGCGGATATGATCCCGGAAGGCGGCCGCCTTCTCGAACTCGAGGGCTTCGCTGGCTTCGCGCATCCTCAGGCTGAGATGCTCGATGACTTCCTCGTTCTGCCCCTTGAGCAACTGCGCGGCCGCCTCGACGTCCAGGGCGTAGTCTTCTTCACTGATATAGCCCACGCAAGGTGCCGAGCAGCGCTTGATCTGATACTGAAGACAGGGCCGCGAGCGATTGGAAAAAACGCTGTCGCGGCACTGGCGAATGCCCATCAGACGGTAGATCTGGTTCAGGGACTCGCGCACGGCGCCGGCACTCGAATAGGGGCCGAAATAACGGCCGGGCCTGGATCGGTTTCCCCGGTAGAAGCCGATTCTCGGAAACGGATGACGGGTATCGATACGAATCCAGGGGTAGCTCTTGTCATCGCGCAGGTTGATATTGAAGCGCGGTTTATGTGATTTGATCCACTCGTTTTCCAGCAGCAGGGCCTCGGCCTCGGTGCGAGTCAGACTGACCTCGATCGAGGCGATCTTGCGGACCATGAGGTTGATCCTGGCGCCCTTGTCGCGGCTGGCGAAGTAGCTACCGACGCGGCGGCGCAGATTGCGCGCCTTGCCCACATACAGCACGTTCCTGTCAGCATCACGCATGACATAGACACCGGGCCCGGTCGCCAGGCTACGGGCGAAGCTGCGGCCATCGAACTCGCTCATCCAGCGCGCCGATGCAGCTGTTCGATCAGCCGTTCGGCCGCACAGTCGAGCATGTCGAGCACGCGCCGGAAACCCTCTTCGCCACCGTAGTAGGGGTCCGGAACCTCGTCGAGCCCGTAGTCGGGATCCAGTGCCATGACCAGACCGATTTCCACGCGTGAGCCCGCGGGGCGGCGACGCTCAAGTTCGGCAAGATTCGCGCGGTCCATTGCAAAAATCCGGTCGAACTGCCAGTAGTCTTCCTCGACGACAGCCCTGGCCCGCTGGCTGGACAGATCAAAGCCCTGCGCCAGGGCATGCGCCACGGCTCTAGGGTCCGGTGGACTGCCGGCATGATTGGCGATCATCCCCGCCGACTCGATTTCGAGACAAAAGCCGGCCTGCTCCAGCCTTGCCCTGAACACGGCTTCGGCCGTCGGGCTTCTGCAGATATTTCCAAGACATACAAAAAGTATTTTATTCATTGGCTTACACGCTGAAATTGATGTTTTATCTCATTCAAGTCCACGGTGCCTCTCGCCGGAATCGCTCAAGATCCTCCAGTGTATCAATGCCGACCGGAATCGATTCGCAGGCCTCGGCGGTTGCGATCCACCAGCCGGCCTGCAGGGCCCTCAACTGTTCCAGCGACTCCAGCGACTCCAGCGGGCTGGGCGGCAGCTGCGGCCAGGCTCTGAGCGCATCGACGCGGTAGGCGTACAGCCCGACATGGCGACGTGCTTCGCTCTGCGGCCAGGGCCCGAAACGGACAAAGGGCACGGCCGCGCGCGAGAAGCATAGAGCCCGGCCATCGTGTCCGCTGAGCAGCTTGACGACATTGGGATCGCGCCACTGTGCCTCATCCGACAGGCGAGCCCAGAGCGTGGCCATCCGGGCCAGGGGCTGGCGCTGGAGAAGTCCGGCCACCTGTTCGATACAGGCCACCGGCATTCCCGGCTCATCGCCCTGAAGATTGACCACGATGGCCTCGTCGTCCAGGCCCAGTGCATTGACGGCCTCGACCAGTCGATCGGTCCCGGAAAGATGATCGGACGAGGTCATGACGCCGTCGCCGCCGGCCTGACCGACCGCCGCGGCAATCTGCGCATCGTCGGTCGCCACATGGACGCTGCGGGCCGCGCTGGCCTGCGCGCGCTCAAGGGTGTGCACGATAAGCGCACGCCCTTGAACCTCGGCCAGCATTTTTGCCGGCAGTCGGGTCGATGCCCGGCGCGCCGGAATGATCACATGGAAACCGGTCGGGGTCTTGTTTCTCGAATCCTGCATGGCTGATGGATCCGTCATGGTTCGAATTGGTCGATATGCGAGCGCAGGCGACCGACCAGATCGGTCGGCAGGCGTGCGGCGACCTCAAGGACGTGAATATCCAGCTCGCGGGCCCATTGTCCCAGTTTGACGGCGTCCTTGGCGGTCGTCAGCAGCGGGCCGCCCAGCCCCTCCAGGTCAGTCGGCTCATATCGGTGATGATCCGGAAACCTGCGCAAGTGAGCTGTGATGCCAAGCCGCTCCAGGCTCGCCCCGAACTGCCCGGGGTTGGCCAGGGCACAGAAGGCGGTGGCCGATCGTCCTCGCCAGGCGTCCAGATCAGCGTTCAGCACGCCGCCCAGGGAACGGAACCCGACCGGCTCGAGCTCGAAACGCTCTGCCCCGGGCCAGCGCATCCCCTGTCCCTTGATCAGGACCTGATCGACTTCGTCGAGCCGGCGCAGGGGCTGTCGCAGGGGACCGGCCGGCAGTAGACGGCCGTTGCCGACCCCTCGCCCGCCGTCGAACAGACAGATCTCGAAGCTTCTTGGCAGGCCCTGGTGCTGCAGGCCATCATCGGAAATCACCACCTGCGGCCTGCAGATCTCGATGGCATGATGCAGCGCCCGCGCCCGATCAGGATCGACAATCACAGGCACCCCTGCTGCGCGCCGGATCAGCAGGGCCTCATCACCGCTGTCCTCGGCCGAACTCTCCGCCTCCACCAGCAGCGGATAGGCAGGCGCACGGCCGCCATAGCCACGGCTGATCACGGCCACCCGCAGATCCGCTTTGAACGCCTGGCTCAGCGCGATGACCGTCGGAGTCTTGCCGCTACCGCCGGCGCACAGATTGCCGACCACGATGACGGGCACCGGCGGGCGGGCGGCGGGCCGACGGTGACGTGAACCCGCCAGGCCTTGATGGACGCGCTCGAGCCCGCGCAAGAGCACCGGCGGGCGCCGATGCCCGGAATACCAGAGCGAATTGAGATAGTCCTCCACGCGCGACCTCAGGCTCATGGCCCGGCATCTTCGAACTGCAGACGATGAAGATACTGATACAGCCCCTCCGATCGCTCGAGCAGCTCGTGGTGGGCGCCCTGCTCGACGATGCGCCCGCGGTCGAGCACCACCACCTGGTCGGCCCGCTGGACCGTGGCCAGGCGATGGGCGATGACCAGCGAGGTCCGGTTCGCCATCAGGGCCTCGAGGGCCTGCTGAACCTTCTGCTCGGATTCGGCATCCAGCGCCGAGGTCGCTTCATCGAGAATCAGGATCGGTGCGTTCTTCAGCAGTGCCCGGGCAATGGCGATGCGCTGGCGCTGCCCGCCTGAAAGCAGCCCGCCATCTTCACCGATCGGCGTATCCAGACCCTGCGGCATGCGCTCGATGAACTCCATCGCATTGGCCTGCCGGGCGGCGTCGATGATCCGCTCGCGACTGATCGGCGCCAGTGCGCCATAGGCGATGTTGCCGGCCACCGTGTCGTTGAAAAGCACCACGTTCTGACTGACCAGAGCGATCTGTTGACGCAGAGCATCGAGTTTGAAGTCTTCCAGCGCCACCCCGTCGATCAAGATCACTCCGTCATCCGGCGAATAGAATCGGGGCAGCAACCGCACCAGGGTGCTCTTGCCCGAGCCGGAGCGGCCGACCAGGGCGGTGACGCTGCCCGGCGCAAGTTCCAGACTGATGTCCTGGAGAACCGGCGCGTCGGTGCCCGGGTAGCGAAAGCTGACCCGGTCGAACTCGATGGCGCCACGGACGCGCCCGGGCTCGAACTGTCCGGGGTCGGGCTCGGTCGGCGTATCCAGGACCTGAAAAATGCTGTCGGCGGCGGCAATGCCCTTCTCGATGACCACATGCATCTTGGTCAATCGCTTCAGCGGCGGAATGCAGGCGACCATCGCGGCCAGAACCGACATGAAGATGCCGGCGGTGACTTCCTCGCGCATGAAGTCGCTGGCGGCAATCACCAGCAGCACGATCACCGCCAGTCCTGCGGCCAGCTGAATCATGGACGAGGACGCCAGCTGGGTGGCCGCAAGGCGCAGATGCAGGCCGCGGTTGGTTTCATTGATCGCCCCGAAAGCGGCGCGTTCCTGACTCTGTCCGCCGAAGATCTTGATCACCTCCTGGCCATTGACCGCCTCTTCCGTGACATGGGTAACATCACCCATGGAGTCCTGGATCCGGGAAGAAATTCGCCGGAACCGACGGCTGATCACGGTCACGACCAGGCCGATGACCGGCACCAGCAGCAGCATCGACAGGGTCAGACGCCAGGACTGGATCAGCATCACGCTGATCAGGGCGACAACGGTAAAGACGTCCCTGAGCGATCCGATCAGCGCCGTGGTCGCGGCCTGGGCGACCTGCTCGGCGTTGTAGGTCACGCGCGAAATCATCTGGCCCGACGACTCCCGATCGAAATGGCTGGCCGGCAGGCCGAGATAGCGATCGAACAGTTCCTGGCGCAGGTCGGCAATCAGGCGACGACCGACCCATTCCATGCCGAATACGCCACCGAAGTTTCCGATGATCCGGACCAGCACGGCAACCATCACCAGCCCAGGCAGCCACCAGCTGAAGGTGGGATCCGGATTGACGATGGTGTTGTCGATCAGCGGGCGCAGCAAATAGAAGAACAGGCCCTGCCCGAAGGCGTCCAGAGCTACAGCGACGATGGCCAGGCTGAAGACCAGTCGCTGGCGAGCGAGATAGGACAGCAGCCGGCGGAAGGAGCCGCGGCCGGTGCTCGAGCTCACGGCGCGGTCCCGGACTCATCAACGGCGGCGATGGTCAGGCGTTCGACTCCTTCCGCGGCAGCGGCGTCCATGACCCGCACGACCAGCCGATGGGCGGCCTCGGCATCGGCCCGGATGACCAGGGTCGCCTCGGGCTGGGCCTGAATGGCGGCACTGATGGCGGCCTGGACCGTGGCAAGCCGATCATCGGCCAGTTGGGCATCGCCGACAAACAGCCGGCCATCATCGGT
>Ga0102934_1000359_pt1 | contig 29605 bp, 28 predicted proteins | sample SalPonR2_A_D1_MG_FD_78175 | JGI IMG/M metagenome (GOLD analysis project Ga0102934, IMG submission 78175) | Salt pond soil microbial communities from South San Francisco under conditions of wetland restoration - Salt Pond MetaG R2_A_D1_MG | ecosystem: Environmental > Aquatic > Marine > Intertidal... | reverse complement strand
GAGACCTTGATCACGTTCAAGCACATCTCCACATTATGCCGCGCGATGGAGCAGTAGTCGCGTGTCCGGACGAAGTTCTTGAGCGCGTTGTCGAGGTCGCCCCGCGCGTAGTGGAACTCGCCTAGGTCCTGATAGCCCAGGCGGATGCTCTCCTTGGCCATGCCCGTCCGGGAGGTTTGCAGGTCGCTCTCCAGCCGCTCCTTTTGCATGGCCGCCCGTTTGTCGATTTCCTCCGCCCACGTGGCGTCAAGAGAATAGGCTGGGCCAAGGCGCCCCGCCACCAGGCCCATCACTTTCCGGTAGAGCTGAATATTGAGGGACCGCGGCTGTGTGAGGGCGTCCAGGGCCAGACGGTACGCGTCGAGTTCGCGGCTTTTGCAATGCTGCGCGATGAAAAGTAAGCGCCGAAGCTTAGTATAGCCAGCATACCGGGCAGCATACGTGTCGATGTCTGCAGTATAGACGTATATCCAGAACAAAAGGTGGGCTTTAGACGCATGACTTATCGAAGAGAAGGCGGGTAAAGCCTTCTGAAGCAACATATATTTAAGCAACAAGTCTTGAATGAAAAGAGTCATACGTTTTCCTCAAGAAGACACCGATAAGTGGTAACGGGTAGAACTCGAAATATGTGCGCAGACGCTGGCGACCTCAGCAAAACCCAACTGGAAAATGATGGCCCACGTACCAAAATTAGGCGCGTCAATATCATCGTTGACACCGCTTCCGCTCTCAGCGTTGGCACCAGTCAAATTGGATGTGTCGTCCTTCGCGCCCCCCCCCGCTTGACCATCCATATGCGCGTCCACATCCATCCCAGCCTCCTCCGCGGTCGACAGTACGGCTTGCATCCTGTGCGGCAAAGGACGAACACGGTGAGGTCATCCATCTGCAGACCCAAAAAAAGCGAGGGAAACGTGCTCGAAATAGTGCCTGCTATAGCGCATGCATAGGTGGCTTCAAGCTGGTCCAAACATTTACACCATTGAGGTGACCGCACGCACACATCTCGAGGGAGGGTTTCGAAGGAGTTTCCGCTCGTCCTTACGCAAAAACCACAGCGGCCCAAAATAGGACCGACGGCGACCGAGTCCATCCACTTCCCGTTGTAAATAGTAGAGTAATGAAAGTGACAATTATGGCTCGCGACCAGGTGTGCGGTGTTCGACGACGTCTCTCCCAGGGTGGAATACGATCGCAATCATCGCTCTCCCTTCCCATCGCCCCCTCCAAGTGGAAGTTCGAGCGATTAAGGCACTGTACCTCTCACGACGGGCAACCCTCCTTGCTCCGCCCTGTACACCAACAAGCTTTGACTATCTTCCCATCATATTCTAGAACGCCGTTCCTGACCCTTTGGGCGTGCCGCCATGGATATACCGCCCTCGCGGCCTCCTCCCACCACACTGTCTGGCCTGCCCTCCTCACTCGCACGCCCCTCCGCTCCTCGCACTCCCGACGCTGCCGAGGATTCACTTGCATCTGTGTGTGCTTTGGCTTACTACGATGAGCTGGGGCAAGTCTGGCAATTTTTGGAAAGATACTTCAAAGCTCAGCTGCCCTTGCGGGACATAGCATGGCGGACACCTACCCCTCTAGGCACCACGGGGAGCACTTTGGTGACGATTTCCACTCTGCCGGTACAGGCGCTGGCCCACGATCACCCTGTTTTTCGGAAGCTGGCTAATGATCGTCCCAATGATTACCGCGCACCTTATGCGCATCTCAACTTGGTTGTGTGTGAGACCTCAGATGCTTACAAGAGCGCCGTGAAAGCAAAGGTTAAGGCGTGGGTGGAGGCGCGCACAGAGAAGCAGGAGGAGTGGCTTCTCATGTATGTGCCTTTGGGGACTCAAAACAATACCCACGACATGTACGTCAAAATTTACACGAAGATGGCGGCTGATTTTTGCATGAAAGCGCCTGGAGACCGGTCGTGCATGCTCACCGTCTTCGAGCAGGGAGTCTCCATGGGGGGAACGGGCCCGGCGGGGCCAAGTGGCGTCGTGTTGCAGCAAAATCACCAAGAGCAATGGGGAGATGTCATGACGAAGATCAAGGCGGTTGTTGGGAACGCCTTTGTGGCACGGTCCAAAGCCTATCAGGAGCGCGTCCGCGAGCTGCAGGACGAGACGACCGCCGCCGCTGGGGTCGGGGCGGATTTCTTCTTCAAGCTTTTCTTTGCAAAAGAGAAATTGGCGCTGATGAATGAGCAATTCCAGCTTCCGGGGGAGGCCCTGCACCATTACCAAGAGCTATCGGCGCTGAGTGACCACTGGCATGCTGCCCTCGAGCCTGCGGGAGGGACCTCGGTACCGGACTCGTTAGTCACGTTCCATTTGAGCAGCTCGCCTTCCTTGGCAAGCGCCACCTCGAGTGCTCTACCCTTACTGGACTACTCTGTTTCTGAATTTCGCGGTCAAGTGGAGGCCGGGGGGCGGGAGGAGGAGGGGAAGGACGGCGCCAGGCGCGTCGGCCCCCTCCACGTTCAGCAGTACCTTTTCGCTCGGGAGGCCGGATTTTTGCTCCATTTGGCCCGGTACTCGGAATTATTAAGACGCACGCAGCGCTTCATCATGCTTCAACATCAGACGCTGGTGCGACTGTGCTCGTCGTCCACGGCCAGGGACGACACTCCAACCGTCGCGCACCTGTGGGCCCTCGCGGCGACCTGGGCCGTTCTGCAGGCTTGGGAGGACTTTTTGCTGGCGCAACAGCAGGCACAACCGCCACCCTTACCCACCTTGCTTTCATCCGTTTCTTCGCCCTGCCCCACCTCGCTCCAACCCATTGGCGCGCCTTTGCCCGAGCCCTCGACTCCCCCTCCCCTGGCGAATACGCAGCGAGCATCCGTGGCCGCCTCGAGTGGGCACACGCCCTCCAAGGTGATCCTCCTCGAAACAGGTCTTCTGGAGCGGCATTTGGCTGAGCTGCTTGACTTCTGTCGGGTGCGGGCATGGGACCTCGGGGTGAGCCTGCTGGGCTCTGGACGGCTGCGAGAGGACTCGGTCGTCTACGCCGCGCACCGAGAGGCGATGACAGACCCGGCCAGTCTTCCCCCAATGCCCTCGACGCGGCCAGAGGCGGGTGCAACCCCTGTGTCAGGTGATTTGTCTTTCAAGTCAGGCTGCCAGTTGATCCGCGACATCGCGGGAGGAGACGACACAGGGTTCCAGAGCCCTGGTCGTGGCAGTCACGGATCTTTCCTGGAGGGGCCTCGGCACGTGGTCTCCTCCCCGACTTGCCTCTTCGAGTGTGCCGCCCCTTGGATTCGCAGTATGTTTTCATCTGTTTCCGCTTTCGACCGGCAGTACTTACGGATGACGGAGGTGCTGGTTCTGTACTTGGAAAAGGGCGGGCGAGATCGTTTTGCGGGGCGGGTTCAGGCGGAGCGAGCGAGTATTCTCATGCAGATTGGTGATTGGGAAGAGGCGCGTCGGTTAGTGCGGCGCCTGGCCGAGCAAAATTACCGCAAAGACTATTGGTTACCGTTGCTCTCACACTTGCTGCGACAACTCGCCCAATGCGAGAAGGAGAGGGGAAATGCGAAAGCCTACGTAGGCACCATGCTGCAAATAGTATCTTTGCGGTGCTTAGATGAAGCCACAGAGGCCCTTTACCTTGCTTACCTTGAAGAATTTGTTCGGAACCATCTGACAGCAGCAGCAGCAAGCCCCAGCTGCTTAGCTCGACCGCTGAGCTTGCTTGTCACGGCCCGCATCAAGGCCGCTCCTCGAGACTTGGCGCCTGTCACGCGGACCCCGGAGCTTTGGCAGCCAGCCTCGGTGGTCATTTGGCTTCATTTGGCCATCGCGCGGCCCTTAATTGTGGATGGCTTGGAACTGACTCTGAGCGAGACCGGGCGCTTGCTCGAGGACCGGCGGCTGGGTGCTGACTACAGCTGGATAGCTGCAAGTTCTCGCCCTCCCGGGACGCCCACTCCCAAAGGCCTGGATGGACCGGTCATACAAATTTCCTCCCCTAGCCCGGGTCGAAAGGGTGATTCGGTTAACTGTGGGAAGGAAGTCTGGGCCACAGGCAATGGCGATGTTTCTCATCCCTCGCGTGCGCCCGAGGACACGGCCACGGGACTGGCGGAGTACTTGTTATGGAGGGTGCCAGGACCTGTAACCCTCGAGCCTGGCGTGAATGAGCTCACACTCACCGCTGCGTCCGTGCCGCCACCAGGTGCATACGTTTTCGAGAGGCTTGCGTTGCAATGGGGCGGTCTTCTGCTCGAGCAAGAGCAGCTATCGGCTCTTGACGACTACACTCTGGATGCCATCACAACGAATTGCACGCCCCTGTGTCGCTCTCCGAGCCTTGTCAAGGCACCCACTCCTCGTGCGGTGGGATTGAATGTCGCGCCAAAGCCGCCCGTGACGTCGCTCGTGGTACTCACGTCGCCTATCTTCCCTCCGGACAGCCACCGTGAGCACCACCTGTCTATACTGATAGACACAAACTCCGACACGCTTAATTCTCCGACGCTCTCCATCACGCAGCCAGCACTTAAGGCGCTCAAAATTGAGGGTTTTGCTATGCTTGCGCTCTATCCTCAGAGGCTTAACAGTGATGGCCAGGAGGAGGAGATGGACGACGTCCCTTTCTGTGAAGAAGAGGTGAAGATAGCGTGGGACGGCTCGACGGCCACGTTAGCATTGCCCGAGTTCTTACCGATAGCCACTAGCCTAGTCCTGACTTTGACAGTGCGCCCGCTGCCGGAGGTTGTGGGTGAGTTTGTCCGTGGCCGACAGGACTATCAGCGTCTTGTTTCGATCAATGTCGTTCTCGCAGCGGAATTTAATAAGAATGGGGGCCTCTCACCACGGAGACAACAGGAAAATCCAACAGTCCCGAACCCCATCATTTCACCCGCAACGCCATTTGCGCGTGACAAGTCTGCAGATTTTCTCTCGCAGGCATTTTCCTGCCGAACTCGCGGGGGTATGGCCTGCGTGCGCCGCAGTTTTTCCATCGAAACGGGCGCCTGGGATCGAAACGCGATGGACGATGCAGTGCGGCGAAATCACCTTCGAGCGAGCGCGGAAGTGGTCATCCAACAGCCATTTTCAGTCACCATCTCGGTGCAAGCGTGCTCGCACTGGCGTACATCACACCGATTTTTCGTACAAGCGCTTCTCAAGAACCGAGCGCCGCTTCCTGCTACTTTGCACGCTTGTCACTTGCGTCTGCCCCGTTCTTACCGAATCGTTGCACTTGACCAGAAGACCGACCAGACTGTGCTCCTCCGAGATCTTCTGCTAGCTCCCGGCCAAGACGTGCGGTACGCGTATCTCATAGAGCGCGTCGGGTCAACGGGTGCGGGTAGCCTTCCAGGGCAACCAGAAACCGCTGAGGGGCCGAGCAAAATGTCGGTGAGCGCAGACTACACCTGGGAGACTCTCCGCCCCATCAACCAAGCAAGGGTACGACGACACCACCCGCCTCAGCAACAGCAGGGATTTGAGCGGTACTTCCAGGACTCGGCAATGCTCTGTCGGGGGGACTCACTTCGCACCTTTGTCGTACGCGCTCAACTTGTGCCGGCTGCATCCCCGTCGTCTGCGGAGGAAGGGCGAGGAACGGCACTCGCTCAAGGCTCGCCGCATCAGCTCCATCTTTTGCCGGCCTGTGCACCCGCTACGCCTGGAGATGTGGAAGAGCGCGGGGTTGTCGTGGGGCACTTCCAGAACCGCGTCGCGGAGGGAGTCGTTGGAGCAGCGCTCCGCCTGGAGCTATCGGTGGAGCTTTCGGACGAAGCGGCTCAAGAGGCTCTGCTAGAGGCAGTACAGAACCGAGATATTGAGGAAGGAACAAGGGGAAAGTGTGGCTTTCAATTGACGTACGAGGTAGCAGCGGACCCGGCGGATTGGGCTGTGTGCGGCGCGACCAAAGGAATCCTAGACATCGGGCCGGGCCCTGACGTTGCTGAAGCTTCACCGGCTGAAGACATCGATGCGAAACACCTCGAGCGTCACTTCGAGCGCACAGTCTCCGAGTGCAAGCTGGTGCCGGTGCGCCCAGGTCTGCTGGCCTGTCCTGCTCTTATATTTGAGCCACTGAAAGTGCGTGCCGCTATCTCTCCGAGGAGCGTGCACAAGAGCAATGTTCGATGGGTTGGTCCCCGTGATATCTTGGTAGTATCACCCCCTGGTCTTCAGCGCATTCCCACAGTCCGCTTAAGTTGAGAAGGCGGTCGTTGTGCTAACGTGTGCATAACAAGAGGGCGGAAGTTGTGTGCTCAACGTGTGCATAAGAAAGGCTCACTAGGCTATACAGGCTATGACTAGTGCTCCTCATCAGAGCTATCCTCTTGACAGTGGCAGGCCCTGATACCATGTAAATTAAGTGCTCACAGGTTTTGCTGCCACTGTTACCGAATCAAGGTCGATACTTTTTGCTTATGTACAGCTTCCAAAATTACTCTGCAGCTCTCACGCCATTATTCACAGTACCTTCTGCTTTACACCCTCCGAACTGATCATTTTTGCTTTCCTATTACCACTCGAGTCTCTCCAAAACTGGATATTATCCTGAAAGCCGGTTGGAATGCGTAAGCCTTTCTGTCCCATTTGCACGTTCCGTTCTCTTTTGGGGGCATACCTCTCTATCTCGCTTGTGCGAATGATGTAAAGTGTCATCTCCACCACCAGCATGAACATAGCTGCAATGATTGCAACCATTAGCCTCTGCTCGTACTTACTCAGGAACGCACCGGCTGCGTACCATCCTAAAAAGCCGGCTGTGAAAGTGGCCGCAAGCATGTTAAATGCAATCGAGGCTTGGTAAACAGGGCGCGTCTCAGGGTCGGGCTTCTTTCCGCCTCCCCAATACACGTTCTTCACCATTCGGTCGTATTCGCGCTGTTGATGCCGGTGATGCAACTTTCGCCGCCATTCTTCACTCATTTTATCCCGAAGGGCCAATTCCTCCTTGTGCAGCGTGTGCCGAGGATAGACGGATCGAGCGCCCCGCATCACAGTTTCTATGAAGTTATTCTCATGAGACTGACCTTGGTGTTTCATCACCACATAAGCCGCTCGCAATTGGGCGGGGGAAACATCTTGCTCGCCGCCATATGAACCAAGGTGTTCATCACCTGGACCATCTGCCTCTGTCGAAAGTTTTCGCGCTTGTAGCATGAGCTCAACTGCTTGAGGTCCTGGTAGTCGAATACGTAATAGCGGTAGAGGCTCCACAAGGGGAGGTTGGCCGACCATGATACTTCCGAATAAAGAAGTGAGGTGAGCTACCTGTGAGATAAATCAAGGTGTTGGGTGATGTCACCTTACCCATGTCTGAAAGAGTCATCGTGTGGGGGACTGAATTTCGGTCTTCAGAAAGATACGACGAAAAAGCATTAGCGGGAGGCTTGGCGTCCATGTTTTGCCTATTTCCTAGTTTCGCCTCGCGCAAACCAATCGTGCGCAGGCGCAGGGCGGAGTGGTGATGACGAACATGGCTAACCTCCCCGCCCCCTGCCTTTCCGTGCTCATTCAGCCTGATTTGCCATACATCTCACAGCATCTGTGTACCCAGACATGTCCAAACTGAAAAGGATAAAGTTGAAAAGTCAGGACCCTGTCGAGATCGTCAAAGTCCGAGACACAATAGACGATCGCAACAACGACGACGCAGAGGAAGAGGGAACTAGACAGTTGCTGAATGGCGGCGTTGAGGGAAAAGAGGGTGACAAGACCCCTCCTCCTGACGACTGTGAGAGGCAGCTACTGTCAAGCAGTAAGCAAGTCACAGAACTGGTCCTGCAAACAGAGCGAGACTTATTGGCTAGGAATTCTCTCCCAGAAAAGAGCTTTAAAGTGCTTTCATGGAATGTCAATGGTCTCAACGGCATTCTGAATGGGAAGGCTGCCCAAATTAACGGCAACAAGGGCTCAAACGTATTGCAACAGTTGGTACAAGAAGAAGGGAATGTAGACGTAATTTTTTTACAGGAAACTAAACTGCAAGATGCAAAGTGTGCAGCCTTTGAAGACGTTTTGCCAGGTTACGTCGCCCACTGGTCATGTTCCAAAACCAAGAAAGGTTACGCCGGGGTGGCGGCATTTGTGCATGAGAAATACGTAAAAAGATGCATCAGCTCCTATTCGGATGCTAACAAAGGGTCTTCAAGGGGTAAGCAAGCCACGCTGGCCTCATTTTTCCCGACGAAAGGCAAAGAGACAGAGCCAACAAAGGGAGCAGAGGGGCGAATCGCCGCAATGAAGACTGCGGCTTGTAAAAGTGCCTCAATGGCCTCCTCGTGCAGCATCAAAGATAAAGAAATCGAGGACGGCGATAGTAGCGTTGAAGCGCTCCAAGTTCTGAGTGTTCGCCGCGGTTGTGACGGTGAGGATGACGAGGACGAGGAAGGCCGGGTGTTGACCCTGGAGTTCGGCTCCTTCTGGGTGGTCGGCGTCTACGTCACAAACTCGGGCATGAAACTCGAGCGCTTAGAGTACAGACTGAAGCAATGGAACCCCTCGTTCCAAGCATACTTGGCCCGCCTGAACGCTGTGAAGCCGGCGCTGGTGGTTGGGGACATGAACGTAGCCCCCGAGGCTTCAGATGTCTATAATGCGGGGGCCAAGCATCTGGCCAAGGTGCCAGGCCTGACGCCCGAGGAGCGCGAGGCGCACGCGGCCTGGTTAAGGACCGGGTGGAAAGACACGTTCAGGGCGCTCCACCCCGACGCAAGGGGGGCCTACACGTATTGGAACGTAAAGACACGGGCGCGGGCCGAGAACAAAGGGCTGCGCTTGGACTTGGCCGTGATCGGGGCGGCGGACATGGACGGCGGGCGCGGTGTTCGTGTGCGGGATTCCTTCATATTGCACGAAGCCACGATCGGGTTCTCGGACCATGCGCCTATTGGCGTGGTGCTCGATCTAGGGGCGTGACTGGCATACGAACAGGCGAAATGGGTCTCTCCAGCAGACCCCGCCACCTTATTGAAAGGAAAGAATCATCAATAGCAATGAACTCGCAAGTGGCAGGTTTTCTGTTTTCCAAGACTTTGTTTGTACGATTTGTCTCGCAATACCCAGTCCATCGCACCCGCACCCTAGGCGCACAAGGCGAGAGCGAGAAGGAAAAAGAAGCTAAAAATGAGCATGTCCTGCCATGCCGCCTGCAGCACCTTCAAGGCCTCCAAGGCAGGGCCCAAGCCAAACGTGTGCGCTAGACTTGCCAGCATTGATCGATCAGACACCTGATCTAGGCTGGCTTTCGCGCCGGTCTCGCCCTCGCGTCCACTCTCGCCCCCGCCTTCGCCTTCCAAAGGCACCGTCGAAGCCCAATCTTTGATATTGTCGCCAGCAGTCCCCTTTCTACTCGTTACACGCAACATTCCCAGCGAAAATATCAACACTCCGTGCAAGATAAGAGCTATTAAGGGTAAAGGGAAGGAATCGAATACTTCGGGCAAAAAGAGATTCCGGATCCGCCTCAGCACATTGGCTCCTATCCTGTCCCTGTCCCAAAGTCCCAGATAATCTTTGTCGCCGCCTATATTTGGAGGAGAAATCGCCCCTACATTGGCTACGAATTCATCGAGCGCGTCCCGTGCCTGATGGTGTGCGGGCGACTCCATGCCCGTGCTGGCCCTCACCCTGGCCAAGACAGTCGCGTTCAGCCCGGCCACCCACACACCGAAGAGAAGGCCGGCCGCACACAGAGGCCAGAGGCGGAGAAGGACGTCGGAGGCTGTTAGAGCCTGGAGGAGGCTCGGCGCGGGCGATGTAGGGTTCTCCGGACGAGATGAGACTCCTGAAGTGCAAGAATTGGGTGAAAATACGAAATGAGAACGCTCGGAGGCGACCGTTTTCATTCCTTACGCGCTCAGCCCAAAAATTGAAAGAAGCGGCACGGCTCGCCAAATACAACCCACCAGACAAGACTTACCGGCATTTGCGTCGGTCGCAGTCGCTCCTCGGTCCCCATACCGAGACGCTTGGAAGCGTTTGCGCAAAACATTTCCCCCGGTGGTCAAGGCGCCGGTATTAGAGGCCGAGTGCGAAAATCCCTCGTAAGGCAACAAAGAGGGGCTCGAGGAGCGCTTCTCCCAGCCCCCCAGGGGGGTGTCGTTGGTGCCAGGCGGCATATCGGATTGGCCGGCATTCAAATGATCCGCCTCAGTTGGCACTGTCTCAATCTTGATGTTGCGAGCCTGCAGCCGTCGTCGATTGCGGGCGCGGATCCCTGCCTCCTTGCTGGTCCCAACCTCAGAAACATTAGAGTCCTCTGCCTCCTCCTTCCCACCCGATGCCAAATCATATGCGGCCTCGGGAGGTGCATCGACTTCGCTTTTGTCCTGTAGGTGTTGAGAGGTATGGCATGTTAAGCGAGGCTCGAACCTGTTCAGGGGGTTCCAGCTCGCCACCCTCTTTAACTTGCCTGGATTGAAGACCCGGAGACAAGCTTCATCCGGTCCTTGCTGCCAGACAATATCCTCGTCCGGCGACGCGCTGCAGCATCACTCATGATATGAAACGCCTGTTACTTCCTAAAAGAAGAATAGAAGTCAGAGTTGCTGTTCAAGGCACCCACCTCTTCGCTCGCTCAATTCCTGAAACAAGAGGCGACATTCAGGTCACACTGACAGTTCGCACCCTACACCTGATAATCTAGTGATGAGCCGGTCGAGCAAATTGAGCAGAGGGGCAACAAGATGAATCCACTCCTCCTTTTCCTTCTGTGCATCACCCCGGCCTCGGGTTTCGGGGCGCCTCGGGCCCCTCTCATCAGTGGTCAAGAGTCAACCTCCCGCCTCTTCGTCTTCGGACTCGGTTATGTGGGCGCACGCCTGGCTCGAGAAATGGATGAAAGCCCAGGCTGGGCTGTTGCTGGCACTGTGATCTCACTATCCTTAGCTTCGTCCATCCCGCCCTCGGTGCGGGTGTTTGAGTTTGACGCCTGTCCTGCCGCTCCCAAGCTGCTCGATCCCCAGGGCTTGTGCTTCTTGCGACGAGCAACGCACGTCCTGATAAGTATCCCCCCTATGGACGGCTATGACCCTGTTGTGGATTTGTATCGATCTGAGCTGCTTAAAAATTGTGCTTGCTTGAGGTGGCTGGGCTATTTGAGCTCTACAAGTGTCTATGGAGACCGACAGGGGGCGTGGGTTACAGAGGACGATGAGGTGCGACCCGTTACGTCCAAGGCTCTTGCACGGGTTCGAGCGGAGCAAGCATGGATGGAGCTCAGGCAATGTATGCCAGATCGACCTTTGTTGTGCCGTGTTTTCCGGCTTGCTGGGATTTATGGCCCCGACAGGAACGCTCTGACCACGCTGCGAAAAGGAATGTCAGGCGCCCAAGGCGGGGGCTCTTTGCCGCGTCTGGACGGTGACAGTTTCGTCAGTCGCATCCACGTGGAGGACATTATACGCATTCTGAGGTGCTCTATGGACGAGACAGTAGAAACTGGAACGGAAGTCGAGATATACAACGTGGCAGACAACCGTCCCGCCTCGCGCCTTGAAGTCTTCTCCTTCGCTGCAAGGTTGCTTGGCGATGAATCCATTCTTTCAAATTATCACCATGCGCCCTCTGCTTCGACGAATGCACATCACTTTCCCTCAACCTCGCCGCGTGCCCTCTCCCGCCGCGCTCGTCGTCCCGAGAGCAAACGTGTGAGTAACAAGAAGATGAGAAAGCTTCTTTCCGAGAGCAAGGCCGCCTTGGCCTCTTTAAATCTACGCCATCCCACATTCATAGAAGGGCTTTGTAGTATTTTGAAGGATGAGAAAGCAGACATTGAGCAAAAAAATCTTGAAAACAACTCCTGATGCTCAGCAACGTACACGCCTTTTCTCTGGACGGCACACCCTGTTCGACTGTCCGTCTATTAATACTTGCGGGGTATCTTTAGTTGCTTGGTTGTCTTTTCTGCGAAGTAATAAGCAATGAATGAAAAGATAGCATTTTGCAAAATCCTCGTCACTTCTGGGGCGATGAAACTTCACAGTCTTCTTCCTTTTTTCTGTTCTTCGCCTTCCGCTTTCGAATTCGCTGGTTTGGGTCCGTTCCCACATGTAGAAGAGTACCAGCATTTCTACTTATTTCAACTCCAATGGCACTCCAGTCCATACCATTCAAATCTTTTTGGTTCATTGTGCTTGTCAGGCGATCCTGGAGCAGCGAAGCGAACGGCATCGGAACCCTCCCACGGCGAGCCGCGTCCAGCACCAAGGAGATGTCTTTATGACCCAAGCTGAGAGCGAAACCTCCCTGTCGATGGTCCCGCCGTGAAAGACGCTCGCCATAGCTTCCAAGGACCGGGCATGGTTGGTGAATCGTCTTACATTGAGGCATCATCCAAAAGAACCGGGTAGCCTTCCAGCGATCTCCTGACACCTTACAGGCCACTTACCCTTTGTAGATGAGGCAGTCAAAAATCGTGTCGCTGAGCATAGACATAACCTTGACTCGATTCAATCCTTGATTCTCGGCTAGAGCGAGCGCTTCTCCAATGCTTTCGATGGCACTGGCGATGAGAAAATTACCGCACAGCTTCACAACATTGCCCGCCCCAGCATCTCTTCGACTGAACTCGAAAACATCCGATCCAGTGGCCAGGAGAACAGGTTTCGCAGCTTTCATCGCGCGAACATCTGTGCCTCCCATCACAAAAAAAGCTTGTTTTTCCTCCACGCCCTCAGGACGAGCAAAGACTGGAGCACCCACGTACCCAACGGCTTTTGCAGCGTGTACAGAGGCGAGCGCACGAGACGTAGATGGTGCGACGGTCGAACAGCTGATATGAAGCGCGCCTGGCGAAAGGGTTGGCACAATGTCTTGTGACACGCTTCATTTAAAAGAATTGAAAATGTTCAAACAATGAGAATTAAACAATGTTGAGACAGAATCTCATATTACTGACAGAGCACGATTCCACATAAGCCCCGCGGCCCGCCCTCGGAGCTCACATTTCCAAGACTTCATCATTCGGTAACATCGTCACAATTATTTGTGCCTGTGATCCTAGGATTCGAATGTCCTTGACGATAGATGCCCCCTGGAGGTGGTATGATTCACTCCATCTTATCAATGGGTACTTTATGCGCACAATGGCAATGCAATCAATCTCGACGCCAGCTCTTTGAAAATGGATTCCAAGGCATCTCACCTCTGCTTCAAGTCGTCTTGTATTCTCGTTATTGTATTTGTCGTAAACCATCAGCGGATAGCCGGCTTTCAAGAAATTTATTCCCATAGCGAACCCCATTTTCCCGCATCCAATCAAGGCGAGTGTTCCCTTCCGAGCTTTAGATACCTCAAGGCGCGTACGCGTTCTAGCCATAGGCGCAGACGTGGCTGCTGAGTAAGAAATTTGGAGGGTATGCACTGACAGCTTTATCGTTCGCAGCCTGCGCGTGATCATGGGCACGGCCATCTTGCTCTGTGACTGTGCTCGCATGGAAGGAAGACATAAGATGAGTACCAGAGAGAAGCGCGGGAACCACAAATCAATTCCGGTAGGATGTGTCGAGCCTGACACGCCTCGTAAGTTATGCAAAACAACGGCATGACTGCGGACATTTATTTTGTACTATAAAGCGCGCCGATATTACTTACGGCGGCGATCGGTCATGCCCCGCACGACAGTTCTTTATACATGGACAGGACAAGACGTTATCGTGTGCAGCAAGCCTTAACCTATCCCTTCGTGCTACAGTCAACACATGATTTTATTCAATCCATAAGCAGATTAATCAGAATGTATAAGAACAACCCTATGCCAATGGCCAGATTCACGGGTCCGTAGCGCTTGCGCGAGAGCTCGTTGCTGTAGTATGTCCGGGCAGATTCTAGCTGGAAAAGATCCTTCATTCGAGTACGAGAGCGAAGATTAAGAACAGCTGGGAACACAAGGGTGATGATAATGCCCACCGTGCCGGCATATTCGCTTATTCGGCCGAGGTCTCGCAGGAAGAGAGCCGCCACCAGGGGGGGGATCGCGGCTAAGAGGCGGAAGGCGACGGTCGTGACCCTCGATGGATGGTCTGGGCTACCGTCCGGGCGCTTCTGATCGTTTCCCATGTCCAGCATGTTGTTGCCCAGCGTGATCGCGTTCAGGGGGAAAGCACCTGTCGCAGATTATGAAAAAAGACAATGAGTGTGGGTGCGAAAAAGTCCGCTCTCTGTCCTGTTCTGTTCATGGTGGTGCACCTAAATCGGTCGAACACTCGCTGATCATGAGGTGCCTGTCTTCAGTCTCCTTTCATCCCGAGCCACAGCCCAAGTGTCGACGTACTTGCCACATCGAGTGCGGGGAAAAGCAGGACGTAGGTCCCCACAACTCGCCCCAGGCCGGTGTGCCCGTAGCCCGTCCACTCCAGATTGGACGACTGCGCCATGCCAGGACCGAAGTAATAAGCCACCAAGAGAGCGATCACTCCGTAGAAAATGCCGCTCATGACGAAGGTTGCCAGGAAGATTTGCCCAAGAAGGGTCTTGTCGCGGACGGGGTGGGAGAGGCCGGCGATGGAGTGGTGGTAGATGAAGGAATAGCAGGCGATGGGCAGGAACACAGGCATGCCATCCCACCTCCAGAGCGGGATCCCCACCGGCTCTTGCTGCTCGGGAAACGACTCACCGGTGTGGGCGCAGGCAGCCAGCACGGAGCCCACCATGCAGGCGACCATGAGTAGCCGACAGGAGGCCAAGGCCATTTGGACTGAGATCTGCTCTGTTAATTCCAGACAGCTCAGCGGTATTACCAGGACTGCGAAGAGGCCGAGGTACACACCATAAGTGGCATCGGCGTGAGGGGCGGGGAGGGGGAACATAGCCGCCACCGAATTCGCGAAGACTGTGCCGTACGCCAGCAATGCTCCATAGATGTAGATGGAAAGGCATATCATGTAGAGCACCTTACCATGGTAGCCCAAAAACAGTTGACAGAGCGTGGGCATTTCATACTTACGCTTCTTTACAGTCAATAGCAATGGCAAGTCCTGCGAGATGTGTATTCGCCGGACTAGGGCAGGTGTCACAATCCCGCCTGCTTGGCCTTCCGTAAGAAAACAGCTTGGATTTTCAATAAGTTCAGCCCGTGCACTGCTCTCCAGCACGTAATCTTTGGCTATATTACTCAAAGCAGCCATTGAAAATAGGGCGACGATGGCAAGGACAGATCCCGTTTGTGCTGTCGCGTAAGGCAAGGTCAAAAAGCCAGTCCCCATGATGTAGTTCACTGTGAAGGCCACCGCTACTACGAACCCAAATCCTTTCTTCTTGCTACTACTGTCTTCCACCGCCACTCGGAGTCCACGCAAGCGTAAGGGCGATAGTAGAGCTTTTTCGTCATTCCGTTCCTCCATAAAGATATGGTCGAGGAGTGCGATTTCCTTGGCCTCGGCTTTCAGTAGAGAGCTCCAGTCGCTTCAAGCCGAGCCTAAAAAGGGTCGAGTGGCATTTATTTGGATATTTGGACGGTCAAGGCATAAGATATCAAGGGCAAAATATGATGTCCGTGCACGCTTCACTGATCCTATTTCTGACGTACGATGTCTTAATTGGCTGAATGCGCGGGGTATCAGAGACCGTCACTTTGTCCTCCCTTTTCGCGATGTGGAAGTCTGGCCGGGCCTTGGTTCTCCACCCCGGAGTGAAGGTCAAAAATATCGAGTTCTTTCAGCGCGACTCTCCCGTGACCATCTCGATTTACTTCCGAGCCCGTTGATGCCGTAGCTCCCTCTGGTATGCAGGCAGGCATTCCACCTACCGATATGCAACATTGTGCAAGTCGCGTGCGAACGGCGAGGGAGGGGAGGGTGCCGCCTCAAGGAGGAACCCAGGCCCCTTCACCGGTCGACGGATGACTGATTGGAACATAAATTAACACCACACCTCCACAAACAGGGTCGTTGTGCATTTTTGGGCAAGTGGAGTTAACACTGTGCACCTACTGCGTCCTTACTCTGGGTGAGACGGGCTGAGTCATAGGCTCCCCTCTACTCCTCCACCCTCGTCGGTGTTGTGGAAGATTTCTTGTTGTTCCGGCACCCAACAGGCTCGATCGGGCAACCGGTCATAGTAGCAAATTCAGACATGAAAGGTTTGCTGCTAGAGATGACATGGCTAGTAATCATGCTTGTGTTTGGGACGGCACCGTCAACCGGTTTTCGGCTGGCCGGAGACCCAGTCACGAATATGATGCCGACCAGGTCGCGGGGGCTAACCTTGGCGGCTTTGAGCCTCGAGGGCGACGTGAGCACCTTTGGAGGCAGTGAGCAGGATATGTCCGCGTCCACACGTCTGCAAAAGGCACGGTTGCGTCTTGCCGAGGCCCAGGGCATCATTCCAGCCGGCTCGAGCGAGCGGTATCAAACGCCTGGCGGGCCCCCGCGCACCACCAAAGTCCGGGACCTGACTTTTAAGGTGGCAGAACCGGAGGTACAGTATGACCCTGACGAAGCGGAAGCGCGGCTTTGGCGGCAGCCGCTGAGATGGCTGAGGCGCAATGTGGACCTGTTCGTTCCCCTGACCGCCTTCCTGCTCCGAGTCATCTCGGACATTGCCACCGACCAGGAGGAGCAGCACCGGCGGAAGAGAGCCCAGGAACTACTCGAGATTATCAGCAAGCTAGGTCCGGCGGTCATTAAGGCAGGACAGGCCTTGTCATCGCGCCCAGACCTCCTGCCCACCGAGTACTTGGAGGAGCTCCAGAAGCTGCAGGACCGCCTGCCGCCCTTTCCGAACGAGCAGGCCTTCCAAGTGGTGGAGGCGGAGTTGGGCGTCCCATTCGATCAAGTCTTCGAGCTGCTGGAGGAAAACCCGATCGCGGCAGCCTCCATCGGCCAGGTCTACAAGGCAACACTGCGCTCGACTGGCGAGACGGTCGCGGTGAAGGTCCAGCGGCCTCGCTGCGAGGAAATTATCTCCGTGGATTTGTACGTCCTTCGCTGGTATGCTGGCCTGATCAACCGGATTTTGGGCATGTTGCAGCGCGACATCGACGTCATCGCGGTGATCGACGACTTCGGGGAGCTTATCTACCGGGAAATCGACTACACGGCCGAGGCCGCCAACGCCCAGCGCTTCGTGGAGCTCTACGGGGGACTCCCGGACATCTTCGTGCCTCGGGTCTACACCGAGCTCTCCACGCGCAAGGTCCTGACCCTGGAGTGGGTGGATGGCGCCCGCCTGGTGGACCAGCGCCAACTCGAGGCCTACCGTGCCGACCCGACCAAGCTGGTGGATCGGCTCGTCCAATGCTCTCTCCGACAGATGCTCGAGAATGGGTTCTTCCACGCGGATCCCCACGCTGTAAGTAGTCGGTGGGCTCTCTCTTGTCTCTGCCTGGCCGTGTCGTATTCCAGACCCTCTGCTCTCGATCTCCCCTGACTCCCGTTCTCGAAAAGGGCGCCTGACGCAACCTTCCCTTTGCGGCACAGGGAAACCTGCTCTGCACCCCCGAGGGCCAGCTTTGCTACCTGGACTTTGGGATGATGAGCTATGTGGAGTCCAATCAGAGGTATGGCATCATCGAGGCGGTCATACACCTGGTCAACCGGGACTTCACCTCCCTCGCCTCACTCTATCAGCGCATGGGCTTCATCCCCGGCGACGTCGACACACGGCCGATCATTGTTGCCCTGGAGGCCGCCCTCCCCGAGGTTTTGAACGCCTCCGTGGGCGAGCTGAACTTCAAGAACGTGATCAACAAGCTCGGTGACGTCATGTACAAGTTCCCCTTCTCCCTACCGCCCTACTACATCGCTATCATCCGCTGCCTGGGGGTGCTGGAGGGCCTGGCCCTGCAAGTGGACCCGAACTCCCGCATCATCAACGACGCATACCCCTACATCGCCTCACGCCTCCTTACAGACTCTTCGCCGGAGCTTCAGGCCGCCCTGCACAAGCTCATCTTCAAGGCGGGTCGCCCACGTTGGGAGCGGCTCGAGCAGCTCTTGGAGGTGGCAGGCAGCACATCGGACTACGACGTGACTTTGGCGATGGACCAGCTCCTCGATTACATACTCTCCGAGCAAGGGACCGAATTTCGTCGCATTTTTGCCACCGAACTGGTGGACGCAGTCGACCAGCTTGGCGCGGACACGACATCCTACGTTCTGAAAAATTGGCGATCGCTGTCTTTGGGCCAGGCCACAGCCGCTCTCTCCCCCTCCCTGGTCGCTTTCTCGACTGGCACCGAGGAGGACGTCGTTCCAGATCCATTCGAGCTGGCGGGTCTCCCGGGTAAGTCACGCAGTCTCGACTCGACATGTGTATTGGGAAGATAGCTCTCACTGACCCCGACTGGAGATCAGATGCCTTTACCCTCACCAATTAATCGACCTTTATCACTATATCGGTCCTCACAGACGAAGATATGACGCCAACTATGCTGGCCGCGCGTCGTGTCGCACGCACCCTTGCGCTGAGCCGGGGTTTTGATGCGGAACGGCTGCTTCCTCTCGTCCGACGGCTCGTTCAAGAACCCAAGGCCCAAGACCTGGGGCTTGGAATCGCGGCAGACATATCCGAGCGGTTTGTCTCTCGCCTTATTCGTACTATTTTTCAAGTACCAGAGCCAGTGTAGCATTTGAAGTCAGGACGGGGTGCTTCCCGAGCAGGGATCCCTTCGAGACCCTCGAATTATGTCTGATTCATATAGTGTAGCAGGAGTGTAATAGTATCCCGACAGAACATGCTTTTGTGTCATGTCCTGCATTGTCGCGCAAAACTATAAAAATAAATCAGTAGGAGAGATGTCCCCTGTATCTTCCGTGCCGGATCCTACCCTAAGTGTAAAGCAGACTCTCTCTTGATGGAGAACTCAAATAAAGAAAACTAATGAGAGCTAACCGCCCCTCAGTGGGTGCGTGTTGATTGGTGCTTTAGCTTTCAGTGCGTCATTTCGTACTACTTGCGAGTCACACTGTCAGCCTTTATGTTACACGTTGTGTATCGCGTTGGCATGTAATTATCGGTCCTTGACTGTTCGCATCATGTATGTCTCTACAGGCCTAGCACAAGGATGAAAATCAGGGCGTTGACAATTGGTATCAAGATCGAAAGCATAGATGACATCGAGGACGCGTTCTTGCGCGCCAGTGCCTTGGGATGCGAGCTCAAGAAGGGGATCGAGGAAGACTCCCGTAACGGCATGGAAGTTCAGACCATTCGCATCGCAACTAATTCCTTCGAAGACTGGATTGGCTGCTTTGAGGATGCAGGCATCGAGGATCCCCGTGCATCTAACAGTGGAAAGTCCGCCACTGTAGCAGAAAGGGCTTCGCGCATCGCACGAGCTTGCGAGGCCACTGGCTTGGAGTTTTGTAGTCTAGGCCCGGCAAGATCCGTGGAGGGCATTCTGGCAATCCCGACGTTGCTGAAAGCTTCAAGCCGCATAAGCGCCTCGGCCGGCTTGCAATGCTGCGAGCTAACGGATGGATGCGATAAAGAGATACTCGAAGGGAAGAAGAGGGATGCCGTTGTGAAGGTCATGGCGCAGTTGACCCTAGATGGAGAGCTCGGTAATTTTCGGTTTGCTGCAGGGGTAAATATTGAGGCGAATACCCCTTTTTTCCCTGTGGCCTTCCACGACCCTTCAGCACCGACAACTGTCAGCATAGGAACTGAGAACAGTGACCTGGTTGTGAAGGCATTCCAAGACACAGCTGGCAGTGGTTTGAACGAGGCAGCGCGGCGCCTCGAGACTTTGATGGAAGCGCAGCTGCTCCCCTTGCAAGATTTAGTGCGACGTCTACTGATGGCAAGACCGAGTGATTGCCCTAGTGTGGTCTTCGGTGGTATCGATACGAGCATCAATCCGTCACTGCAGAGCCCCGAGCACAGTCTCGTGCGGGCTTATGAAACGGTGTTGGGGGAAGGAAACTTTGGGAGAAGCGGGACGTTGGCCGTGTCGGAAGCCTTGACACGGGTCGTGCATGCGGGCCTCCCAGGTCTGATAAAAGTAGGCTTTTGTGGACTTATGCTCCCGGCAATGGAAGATACTTTGCTAGCTGCCCGCGCCAGTCAAGACAGGCCCGCCTACGGCATCTCAGATCTTCTCACCTATTCTGCTGTGTGCGGCGCGGGTGTCGATACCGTGCCCGTCAGCTTATCTGAGGTGCAGGCAATGCCCCAACGCGTCGCCGCCCTTCTTCTTGACGTAGCCGCACTTTCGCGGAAGAAAGGACGGCCCCTTGCTTGTCGTCTTCTTCCTGTAGTGGGTGCGAAAGTGGGACATATGACGTCCTTCAGCTCGCCTTACCTTGTGAACGCACGCATATTCGCCCTTCCCTGAAGCTAGATCCGCACCCAAATGAACTTGTTTGCACATACTTATTTTTTTGACTTCCTCGATTTTAATTCCTTGGTTGCGTGATAGTCTTCGAGGAAAGCTTCGAGCTCCAACGTCGACGCGGTCAAGGCGCGTTGGGTCGAACCAGAGCCGTGGCAATCAGCAGTCGTTTTCGAGTGCTTCCTTTTTCTGTAAGACCCGCCGATCTCCTTGCATTTGGCAACGCTTCGCCAGCCTTGGCTCCTGAGGGTGCTCACTTCCTGTGACAACTCCCTGAGTCCCACGCTTGCTTCCTCTGCCACGTGGGGGGGGTGCTCGGCGCAAAACGCTGACAAAAGCCTCCACCACTGCTCGATTTGCGGAAGCAGTCGTCGTCGCAGCACTCCGTAGAGCTCCCGGAGTTGCTCAAACACGGGTTTCAGGTCCGCAGTTTCCAAGGCCTCTGTCTGTGCGCCGCTTACTAGCCATGGCAGCTCGACCTCAATTTCGTAAAACGGCAGGGTTCCCAAAGCGTACAAGCTGTCCTCCACGTCGTCGCCCTCCTCCTCGTCTTCACAGACGTCTCTTCCGTTCTCAACCCACGACGGCTGCAAGGGCACTGCCCGCTCGACGCTTTCGGCCGGTACACCATCCTCCGACTCCCACTCTACGCTGCTTTCCTCATCATGCTCGCTTGCCCGCTCGTCCTCCACCCCCGGCTTCGAGGCCTGACAACTTGCCTCGAGCGCTTCCCCCACGGCCTGCACCCTCTCGTCCCACTCAGTCTGGCTTCTCTGGGCGGGGCTCGTCGCCTCCCCAGTCCCGCTCTCCCCCACTACCTCAATACCCTCGCGCACATCGGGGACTATCAAGGTAAAGCAGGCCTCCATCTGTACCAGCGCGTCCCGCAGCTCTTGCACGCCCTGTCGCATGGCCCCCTCGTGGGCTCGGCAACGAGCGGCCAGAGATCTTGACATCTCAACCCTCTGTGCTTCAGCCTGCAAAGCCTCCCGCTCCCTCATAGCCTGCAGGGATGGTACAAGGCAGGGTTGGGTATTCATGAGGGGCACCGCGATAGATGAGGACTGGCGTTCTTGCAAGGGTCTCTGTCAACCCTCTCCTCCCACAGTTCTCCAAAGCATCGCCTCCATCGCAAGGTCCTAATCCCTATAAGACATACACGCACACGAAGCACGACCGTCCCGATTCTGTCCTCCGCGTGGAGAAGGAGTGGGACACCGCACCTGGGCGTCTGGGAAGGAGGCACCCACCACCTCCTTTAAGTGCAGATATGCCAAGCGAATTTCAGGGTAATGCTCGCCGAAGAGTCGCTGCCACTCCTCTAGCGCGTACAATCCTTTTTCTTTCAACAGAAGACTTTCTTCCGGCGAGCCCGGCAGCTTGCATCGACTAGTGCCTACACAGAGGTCCAGCACGTCCTATCGGATTGGTGATTTAGCTTATTTAGTAGGCACAAAAGCTCGGCTAAACGAACTCCACAGTGCCACACGAGTCACGTGCATCCTTGGCATTGACTTCCATGTTGATCCCCGGGCACTTACTCGGATATGACTAGCCAGCTCGTCGCGAATCACGACCGATCTCCTCACAAGCCTGTCCAGCAATCTCAACGCTCGTTCTCGCACCTGTTGTGACAGTATATTATTCTAAATTTTTGCCCTTCAGGAAGGGGCTTGGATATTTCTCTCACCTCCGTCCGATTGTTTCTTAATTGGCCCACTACGAAGACAAATGCCTGTCTTGCCAGCGTTCCATCACCGTCTCGTAGAAGTCTCTTGAGATCTGTCCAGCACGCTTTTTCAAAATCCTCATTCCTTTGTTTCTCTGAACAAGCACTATTGCAACGGACAAGCATAGTTTCTGTACTTGTTGTTGCTTTTTTTATTAGCGAAGCCAATTTCAGCTCGTCTGCCCTGGAAGTCATCCCAACTTTGCCGTCCCCAGCCACCAAAATTGACGTCCTGTTCTGTTGGCGTTTGCGCTGACGTGGTTTCAAATGTGGAGCAAGGGAAGACGACATCGAGTCTATGCATGGACTGGAGAAGCGTGTAAGAGTGCTGTCGTGAGTGTAAATATGCATCAAGTGGAACAATTTCTACTACGCGAGTCTCGGGAATCGCTGTAGAGCGTGACATGCCGTGACACCCGAGCCCCCCTACATCTGACGAGATCACTTGGCGTCTGTGTTCACCTTGTAACTCTCTTCAGTCCTTGTAAGGCATCTCAAAGCAGGGTCATGACACCATGTAATCTGTACACCGTGTATCACGTATTTAATGTCCTCACGCTTAGAACCTCCCCGCCCCTGGCTCCAACCTCCCCGGCCTCTTTTCCCCTGCGGCAACAAGTCGTATTTGTTATATGCGTCGGCACGAGCTTCTCTACGTGCTTTGCACCGTGGCTGTGTCTACGATCCAGGCCTTTGTGCTGACTCCCTCTGCGCTAAGAAGTTCCATCGTGAATACTCCGTGTCGTACTACAGCTCCCTCGCGTTTCGTAACTACTTCATCATCGCCATGGCTGGTTCGACAACTGACGGTAGGAGGAGAAGACCCGGGTGCTGTTACTCTTCAAAGTACATGGCAGCTCGTTACAAATGTCGGGGCCTTAGTCGTAGGTGCGCTCGTCCTGGCGGAAGTTGTGCAGGATTGGCCCCGTGGTTGGGTCAACAGACAGCTCGTTGAGGCCGGTCCGTCCACCCTAGGGCCCCAGGCAGGCCGCGGTCTTTTCGCCGCTCGCAACATACCGAGAGACACAGTTATTGGCAATTTTCCAGGGGTTGTCTCATCCCGAGCAAGCTGGCTTGGGCGCAAAGATAGCGAGGAAGCTGCATTGTTGGCGCGACGCTACACATGGTCTCTGGCCACGGGGGACGTTTTGGACCCAACACTGAGCAACGGTGAGCTACCTGACACACTAATCTTCTTCGGAGGCTTGCTACGGATCCCGACACTCCTTGCGTTGGTGAATGAGCCCCGCGCGGGCATGGATCTAAATGTTGTGGCCGTGGTGAGTGAACGGGACGTCGCTTACGTGGCGGAGCGCGACATCTTCGCAGGTAGGTCGAGGCGACAGAGGGGTGACTGGGCCATCTAGTCACTGTCACAAATGTGAGCTACATAGCTCATCCAAGCTCTGTGTCAGGCTCAAAGACTTTGAACTCTCATAGCAACGTATCCGCACTGTCTTGCAGGAGAGGAGCTGATGACTGACTACGGCCCTGCCTATGATCGGTTAGTCGTGGTGGAAGATCGAACGATCATTCGGTGTCTTTGGCGTGTCCAACGAGATCTTTGGGTGCTCACGCGTCATTTCCCTTCAATACAGGCGACACTACCGCTTGTAAACCATGCGTCTGGAAACACGCCCACTTAGAATTTAAATTAATGAAAATTGAAATGTCACCTAGACGATCTCTTGTTGGAAAGTTATCACATTTCCTTAAGCCACCCTTAAGTATCATGATATCATTCAGCCTTCTCCGATGCGTGCAGCCTGAGGTCCGTGAATCGGGCTCCGTCCTCTGTGGGCGCTTGGGAATAAGCCGTCTGTTACGCTTCTCTGTGTCATGAGAGAGTAAGGATGACCTCTTGCTGAACGAGGGAAGTCCCATACATGCTCTTGTGCCCTTTCGCTAGGAGCAGACCTTGAGCCTCCCCGGCCCCGCACTCCCGGTCAACGCCTGGGCTCTGCGGGATGCTCCTCTCTGCGATGCCCGTGGCCCGCGTCCTGGTCGTCAGCTCTCGTTCATGCAAGTACTCGCATCCCAAGCACAGTCCGACCATGAGACAAAGAAGAGCTAGCATGAGGCAGAAGGCTGCCGCACCGATTGACGCTCGAGGAGGTGGCCGCTCGCCTCCCTCCCTATCGACCAGAGCGAATCCGGCGAGAAGGGTGACCAAGACCAGCAGCACTACAATTGTTCGACACATTTGTCTTTTTCGCAGCTTTCCATTCCCGCGACGATTAAAGTCTGCGACCCCAAAACGTCGCTTTCTGTCCAGGCAATCCGCGAGATGGGGAGAACCAAGCCCTCCTATATTCCCGGACATTCTCTCAGCGCGGCCCTGGTCCATGCTGCTTTTTTCTCCCATGCTCGCGCCCGCATTGACTTGCGCCACACGCTCAGGTCTTGCGAGATCCAGGTAATACCATGAGTGTCCGTCACTCTGATTTCGTAGCGGTCGCGGGACGTATTTTGCGTACATTTTGCCCCGACTACTTGCTTCCTTGCTTGGATTTCCATCTATGTCCTCAATCGACTTAAATGCTGGGAAGAGAAAGCCCTTGTTGCATAGTGTGACACCTTCCCTTCTGTACACGCCTCTGGCTAATTGGGCGGAGGCACACGCCAAAACAGAAAGCTCTTGCGAATTCAAGAAGTTTGCAATGTTTCCCAATATACAGACCTGCATCGCGCAACAAGTGCATTGCCCGGCTAGACAATGTCTTGAGGGTGTAGGTTGAGAATGTCGCGGCGCAGACCGACTTCTATTGGGCTCGAGAAGCCATTTTAATGACCCTAAATGGCAATTGGCAAGGTACTCGATCGGATCGGTGCCTTGCATTCCACTCTTCGAACACTCCACACGCGCTTTGCGATTGCACGTTGTCGATATCTTGTTCGCCCCAAAAAAGGCAGTGAGATGCGAAAAACCTTTTTTTTTTTCCCTTCAAATGGCCTTCACAGCGTCAAGCCCCGCTTGATTCCACTCTTTCGACGGTACTGCCCACAAAACTTGGAGTCGATTTGTTGTATTCCTTGTCAAACATGTGAGAAAAGAAAGGGCCTGATATATCACTTTGGAAGTTGACGCTGTTCAAGGTATTTCTTCTTGTTTTCAAGCGGTTTCCATTGCGGGCTTTATATGTAGTACAAGTAACCCAACTCCCCTCCCCTCTGCACTCAGCCACTCCTCACACCCTCCTTCGGTCGCACTTGAAGCTCCCCGCCATTCTCCTCTTTGGAAAACTTGCTTAGGATGTATGCAGTGACCACGACCCAGCATTGATCATCATGACATTAAGGGGCCGCCTCCTGACCAGCTTGACTCCGAAGGCACCGACCCTCGTCGGCTCTCATGCCATGGTTCAACTTCTGCTGCCGCGGACTCGCTACGTTCCGGGCAGGAATTTAAATACACATCCACGTTTCACACAAAATGTAATCTACGGGAATGTCATGAATAGAATGAGCTACAACTTTTTCACAAATAACAACAAAAAATAATGAAAGAGAAAGAATTTTTTTAAAAAAAAGAAAAAAACTCCTTAAACATTTCGGAAACCACATTCTCCCTCATTTCCAATTTTTTTGGTTGTCTGCTCGCAAAAGAGTGACACATACTTTTGTAAGGGACGACGATAAAGTGACATCTTTATCTACATGGATTCTGCTTTTTGAGTGTCTTTTTCAAAATGCGCTTGGCGTCCCAGGCCGCAAAAAAATACCGTTTGGAACCATAGGTTTGGTCACATCATGGCTCTCCTTACGCTCTGGCTCTTTGGCTTCCGTCAAATAAGTATCTGGTGAGGAGTTGATCCCATCAACTCTATCACCATGCACCACATGATTCGCCATTCCAACGACAGGGATGGGTTTTTCTAAACGCATCTTGGAATATATAACGGACATAAGCCCCCCCAGATTTAAAAGTAGGCCAATGATATCGCTTATAGAGCCGACCCTCTCGCCCAATATCACAAAAGCTAGGAATCCAGTGAGAAACGGAGACAAGCAGCTGAACAGGGCGGGCAAGGACGCTGAAGTGTGAGCCACAGCCCTGTAATTGACACGTATGATTTGAGTGTGAGTTGCCGTGCTTCGGCACGCTTGCTTCGACTGCAGTGTACCCTTTTGTAGATCTACAAAACCATGCGTCGAAGGGAGTATGATCCACTTCAACGCCATATTGGACACTCCACCTTTTGAGAGCGCTGACATGCCTCTACTCGCTAGCACCCATTTGAAAGATCACCAAAGACAGGCATCCCTTGATTCTAATTCATAAACCCTGCAAACGTCTTTCGCTGGGGGCTAGCCTGGTGTATAGTCCTCTGCAATTATGCCCTCCCCCACACCCTTCCATCCCATCACGTACCATGTCTGACAAGCGTGGGCCCAGAAACTGATCACGAGTCCGCAGTAGAGAACAGCGCACCAAGCGTTACGGGGGACCCGAGTAAAGTCAAATTGGACTAGGCCTGTAGACAGGCCGACGACAACTATGAGTGACAATCCGATCAGAGAAGCATAGGCGTAGATTCCAAAGGGATAAGCATGCGTTTGTAGCTTGATTTTAAGGGCCACAAGATATCCGGCATAGCATAAAGTTTGAAGCAGCATGACTAGGACACCATGTGCCGTCTCGCTGGGGTGGCCAGCCGTCAAATCCATCTTATCGGGGCGCAAGACCACCAATGCCCCGCTAACAGCCAGTAAGATACCTCCAATTTTGAAAGGCGTCACACGCTCCAGCTTCAAGGCTGACGCGAGTACAGCTGCATAAACGGGTACAGTGGGAGACATAATGGCAACAATATTGGGTCCCGCTATTTTATTGGCCACAAAAACGAGTGTCTGGGGCATGGCTACCCCGATCAATCCTAAGAGCAGCAAGGAGCGTGCGTCCCGGCGATCAAACTTTCCCAGCGAGCCTTCGCTCCACGCCAGAAAGAAAAGGAACGGCAAAGCCAAAGATACACGCATCATGGCCAATGACATGGGCGGTATGAACTGTAAAGCTGGCTTCGCTACAACGTGCATTAATGCGAAGAGGCACTGATTTATGAACAAGACTGCAAGGCCCAAGAACGGTGGCGGATTGTGGTAAAGGGAGGAAGTGTACCGACGAAGGAAGCCCAGCGAAATTAAAGAAGGAGGACTTGAGACACCTGTATGACATGCTGTGGATCGTTGGGAAGTAGGATCCAGGAGCTGCTCTTTCCTGTCATCAGAAGCGTCCGCGCCTTCGGTGGTGGTGGATGCACTTGACATGGTGCGTCTTTTTTTTGTCAGCCGCACAAATGTCTTGCTGTCATAAGGGATCGTATGGATTATTTGTCTGCGTCAGTCATATAAGCAAATAACAATCGCATGTTTCACCATAAGCATAGTCGTGGAAAAAGTATGACAAGAAAGGTACGCGTCCGTACCCCAGAAAACAATCACAAAAAGACCAAGCCCCGAGGGCATTTTTTTTCCGGCAGATGCGATCGATACGATGCATCTTAAGCATGCTGAAGTATGTATCTAGCGCTAAGAGTCCCTGACCATGCCTGGTGCAATCAAAAACCGAGGCATTGCGTTCCGTTTCGTGTTGCCTCTGGTAGCCTACTAATCGTAGCAAGCTTGTACGTCCCCCGCCACGTCAAGCAGGGGCTACGCAACAGCAGACCCGCCGTTCAGTGGAGCAACCGGGTATGTATGGGCCACAGAAAGGGCGACAAACAAAGAGTGCGCGCCCCCCGCGTCCAAGACAGCGCGCTTTTGAGGGGGATGTCCAGGCGCCAGTAGGGCGTTGGAGTGAAATGGGCCGGGGCTAGGGCGAGGCCCCTCTCGAAGGCCGTCGCCAGGACGCGGAGCGCATCTCCATCATTCCCTCCCTCTTTTGTATCTTCCGTCCTCACGTTAGACTCCGCGCATGACGCGAATCCCATAACAGATTGCGACCTACAATCATCAAGCTGACAATATTTTAGGGGTACGGGTGGAAAGGAACACGGAGGTTTCAAGGCGGACGCGGACCTTGAGAAGCCTGGCAATTCACTGATGATAGTAGAGGTCATGGCCACATCATGGGATGGCGCACCCATGAATCAATCAATTAAGAGAACGCCGACAGCAACAACCTTTATCGAGGTGGGATCAGGTCTGGAGGACGATAAAACACCGGCTCACCTGGATCAGGAAGGAACCCGTTCCTCCCTTCGAAACGAATCCCGTGAGGTTAGTCGTCCACATGCACCGGAAGCTGGTTGCAATAGCGGTGTCGCTGTATTGACTGAATCTTCGCGGGGAGGGGGAGCACACAGAATAAGGAGGAGATCAGGGTCACGAGACGGAGCGGCAGATAAGTGCCGTGGAGGGATTCCGAATCCAGCGCGTGCCGCACCCATGTGCTGGGAGAGACAGGGCTCGTCAATGCACATTCAGCATCAGGACTGTTCTGCGGGCAACGGGGATAGCAGTGACACGCTAGGCGTTGATTCAGATGATGACGAGTTGAACCAGGACGAAGAGATGGTCGCAGCTTTGGCAGCGGCGGCCGCAGCGGCTGCATCGACACCTGGTGAAGGAAGCAGCGAGGGGTTGAAGAGGGAGGAGTCTGCGATACCTCTTCCAGAAATGGTAAGCAGACTGTCCAGCCGATCGTCTGCTCCTCAAGCCTCTGTAGTTGTGCCATCATTGGTAGCCTTGCATGAGGTGGACAGCTACTACTCTTCTTCAAGCGCCCGAGCCACGCGAGCTAGCAGCTTATCGCACTCGGAGTCAGTCAACGTCCCCCGAGAGCGGAGTCAACAACTATATGTGCCAATGCCGGCAGCTATAAGTAGGACTTTGGGGGAGAACAACAACGCTATGATCGACCGACGAGCATGGTTAGAAGTTGAGGACCGGAAGCACCGCTACGCCAAAAACCTGCGTTTGTACTACAAGGAATGGGACCGTCGAGGTCAGCCAGGGAGTTCTTTTTGGAGCTGGTTAGACGAGGAGAGAGTGGAGGTGCGTACGTGTAGGGGAGGGAACCAGTGAACCTAGGGCGAGAAATTCTATGGTGAGCTCAAGAGGCAGGGTGCGTTCTCATCTTTTGCGTATTCGTTGATGGAATCGAGCTCGTGTCTTCATGGCGGGAAGCACGCGAAAATTATCCGTTTCCATCGTCTGGGCGTGCCCTGGCCGCCGTGGGAAGTCAGTCCGATCAATCGAAGCCTGGCACAGCGGCCTTCTCATTCTCATCCCACTCACAGCTAGAGGAATGCTCCAGGGCGCAATTGGAGGCGGAGACGGTCTACTACTGTTCGTTCACCAAGGATCGGGAGGCATTTGAGGTGCAATTCGATGAGCATGGGCTCTTGCATCAGCGACAGGCAGGGGCCTGGGATTTGGTGGAGACCGGGCCGGACGGGTGGATCTTCGTTCTGAGGGACGGCCTCGTCTATGCCCACGAGAAGAAGACAGACCAACCGCCCAGGTGAAAGGGGGAGAGATCAGGGCCGTAGGGGGCAAATCTACGCGCATTCAATTTTGACCGAGACACACATCTTTGGACAGGTTTCACCACTCTAGCTTCTTCGCCGGCGAGTGCGTGCAGGCGGCCGGGCTCTTCGTCGCCACCGGGGGGGT